>ERZ1034973.190-NODE-190-length-43490-cov-29.430597_pt1 | contig 43490 bp, 48 predicted proteins | sample MGYA00520686_ERZ1034973 | MGnify/ENA primary metagenome ERZ1034973 (study PRJEB33766, sample SAMN09781775) | gut metagenome | biome: gut microbiome | host: Homo sapiens | place: Madagascar | study: EMG produced TPA metagenomics assembly of the PRJNA485056 data...
CAGCCGACGAAGAAGAACGGTTCACCGCTGTCGTCGCTGCGGCCGTCCCAGTTTGTCAGCTGCTCATCGGTGTAGCCGCATTCGTCGAAATTGACGTACCAGAAGCGGCGGATGAGGCGGCAGTTGTTGCGCAGGCGGCACACCACCCAAAACTCCATCTCGTGCCCGTGCTCAATGTCCGGGGTGTCGCCCAGCGTCCAGGTGGACGGTAAGAATTGTTCGAATAACGGTTCATTCTGTTTCATTTGCAAAAGTCCTCTACGTTGATGAAATCGGGTGTCATGACCATATTTCCTGCGCGCAGGAAACTCAGTCCGAAGCGGTGGAACAGCGTGCTGCACTCGTTTATGTCGCTGTAATTGATGCGACGCCAGAAGCCTTTCAGGGTGCCGATGTCGTCCCAGCGAACTTGATCGTGTCCGATGAACTCGACGCGCACGAACCGGCCGTAATGCCATACCCATTGCCCGGGCTTCACGTCGGCGACGTTCACTAGCTTGGTGGGGAATGCAGGGATCTTACTCATCGTGCTTTCACCTCGCCGTAGTAGCCAACGTCCAGCAGGTCGGACACAACCGCGATGACCTGCGCCTTCGCCTCTTCGTCGGCCTTCTTGTTGGCGATGACCTTCATGATGTCGCCGCGGGTGGCGTCGAACATCTGCTCTGACACTCCGCCCTTGCGGTAGCGTTCGCCCAGTTTGCAGGCATCCTTCATGAGCTTATCCATCTCCGCGCTATCCGGCAGAAGGTCGTACATGCCGAGATCGCGCTGGATGTTGATGTTCTTGATGCCGACCGTGCAGCTGACAGCGCTGGCGGTTCCGACGTATGAGCAGCCCAGCACAGCAGCGGCGACGATGGCGATAGCGGTAATGCGTTTCATGGCCTTACTCCTTGTTGCTGCGGATGGCGGCGATGGTTTCCAGGTGGCGACGCTCTTCAATGCGGCGGCGCTCTTCGTCTGCGGCGATGTTGCGCATCACCAGCAGAAACAGGATCGCCAGCAGCGGCGAGAACACCAGCGACAGCAGCGCCCAACCCAGGCCATTACGTCCACGACGGTCGGCGGCGATGCCTACCAGTAAAGCCAGAACACCCCAAATGACTAATAAGCTCATGATTCTCTCTCCTGTTAACACCGGCCCCTTGCCGGTGTGTGTATATTAGTATGCAGTAATAGTGCGTGTCAACACTATAGAATGATTCCAGCGCCGTGCGTGTAAACGGTGGCGATGGTGAGCAGTTCAACGCGCAGCGCCTTCAACGCACCGGCAGCGGTCTTTGCGTCGATCTCGGTGACGTGGTTCTTCGAGTCGGTGTAAGACGCCTTAAAGCGGTTGTGCCCGTAGGCGATGCAGCGCACGCGGCCGAACTCGACAACGACACGGTAGGTCGTCTCCTTCGTTTTGTCGTTGACGGCTTCCAGCACGGCGAACTGCGCCCCGGCCATGAGCATTGCGCAGATATGCGCACCCAGCTCGCGGGCTTCGTCACGGTCGGTGATCTTCTTCAACTGGTCAATCATTGCGGGCCTCCTTTCGGCCTGCGGGCGTGATCTCGCACGCTCCGGTGGTTAGATTCCATGTTGCCAGACCTCGACTCACGAGGCCGTTAAGCGCGGTGACGGTGTGGGCCTTGCTGTCGTAGACCCATGCACCGGCGCGCCATTCCGATACAGCAAGCCGCTTCAACACGGCCAGCTGCCTGATACGCAGTTTCACTCCGGGCGGCCTCCTGCGGCCAGCCATGCAGAGTAAGCAATGGAGCGGGTAAGATCGCACTTCATGGTGATCTTGCGGTCTTCGTCCGCGTTGACCCACTGGGTGAAGGTCATGTTCAGCGGCATCGGCTTGCCCTCATTGGCCGCAAGCGCGTGGTGGTAGCTGTTCAGCGACAGCAGCACCGATACCCGCTGGCGAGCAGTCAGCTCACGCAGGATCGTGCGCATGCAGAGGGTGACGCTACCCATTCCCTCGTGCTTGCGCTGGCGGGCGTCCCAAAACTGGAACTTCATTGTCAGCGGTGGCCGTTTACGTCCGTCCATCAGGCACCCTCCCATGCTTCACCCAGGTGTTTTTTGATCTTGCGCATGGCCTCAATGATCATCTGCGCACGTGTCCCGCGCTCCCCGTCAACGTCCCAGGTCTTCGAACCGGCGTGAACCTGGCGGACGACGATGTTGAACGCGGACTTCTTGTGTGTCACGTGGAACACTTTGTAAGGTGGGCGGGTAACGCCGCCGGAAACCTTGTAATCTGTGGAGATGGTGAACCCCTCCACGGTTGCCGTGTCGATGGCGGCCTGAATAGTGATCATATGATCCTCCTATGCGATATATTCGACGGTTTCAGGGATGATTGCTGCGTATTTGCAGTAGTCGAGCGCCGGGATGTACCAGCACGAGAACAGGCGCGTCTCGCCCGGTCGCTCCTCGATCTCGACTTCGCACACGGCAGACTCATAGACCATCCCGCTCGCGGTGGTTACGCGGACGAGCGGAAGGACTAAGCGCTTCCAGGCGTCAACGCCCCGGTCGTGGTACTGGTTCATAACGACGTCGGCGGCTTCGTCTGCGCGTTCGGCAGAGAGTGAATCGTGGAACGGGAAGTAAGCCACTTCCACGCAATCAGCAACAACGGCGACACACTTGCTCATGGTTTCCTCCGGGCGGCCCCCGAAGGGGCCAGTTGGTTAGATGGTTTTCAGAACTGACCAGAAGTCTTCGCGGGTTTTGCAGTCCGACAGGCGGGCAAAGGCTGCTTTGCTGTAATCGTCGTTGGACTGCTCTTCGAAGATCCGGCACTCAGCGGCGATGCTTTTCAGGGTGCGCTTGCCTTCGCCGATAGCCTTGATGATGCTCAGAATGGTGTTTTCGGTGGCGATGCGTTCTAAGTTCATTTCGTTTTCCTCATTTCGCTGGGTGTATAAACACTATATACACCCATACGCATAGAGTCAACAATATTTATCAAAAAGGCAGCTCACTGTCGATGTTTGTCACCCGCGGCCGGGCCATCATCTCCCGGTATTCCTTTAAGGTCTGCTCCTGCGCCATCCGGGACAGGCGGAGAACGCTGTACATCATCTTGACGATGAAGCGGGCCGGGTAACGTTCCAGGGCCAACAGCCCCTCACGGACGACGTCAATGGCGCGCTGACGACCGATGTGCAGCAGGTAGCCGTTGTGGCTGTAGTAGCGAGCTTGCTGAACAGCACGGTCAACGATGTCGTTAACCACCAGCGCTTCGGCGTGTGCTTCCTGACGGGCTGCGTAGACACGCTGGCCTTCAACGGCGTCCAGCAGCTTTTGCAGCAGCGCCTGCACGTCGCACAGGCTGGCGTTAGCTTTCCACTCTGCCTGGTTCCAGTCGTCGAGGTTGGAGGCGATGTAACCTTCTACCGCCTGCTGCATATCGTCGTACATGGTTTCGTCAAGGGTGTCGACGTTTTCGCAAATCAGCGCGTTGGCTGCGGAGTCGATGATCAGGCAGGCCAGCAGGTCAGCATTCTTGAATTGAGCACGGGCTTGCTCGTTGGTCATCCAGCTGGCCGGATTGCCGATGGTCAGATCCAGCGCGGAGAGGATTTCGTTAGCGGCGGTAAGATATTTGATAGCTGATTTAGACATTTTGCGACCCCTTGAATTTATCGGTTAGTTACTGCCTGTTCGATAAATATATTATAGGGGCCGCATCGTGTCAATACTGCTTACACTACTCTTTAATGAATTCTTTGAAATCTGCGGAGGATGTCTCGCGCCAGGTCATCAACCGGCCGTTAATGATCGCGTGACGCTCGCAGTTATGATCGTCCCGGAATTTCAGGATGGTCATGGTGTTAAGGCCGGTCTTGGTGGTCAGCTTGCGCATGCTGCCCGCTTTCGCGAGAAGGGCAGGAATGCTTGTTACGTGGCAAATCAGGCTCATGTTGTTTTCCTCAGTGGTTATCACGGCAGCTACCCATCAGCGGGGGAACGGCATCTTTGATCGTGTAGTACGGGTTACGGGCTTCGTGCGGGTTAACCTCTTTGTTCAGGTGTCCCAGCTCAGCCATTTTGTAAATTGCATCACGCACAGACTCGCGGGAATACGGCGTTCCGTCGGCCTTGAACGTCGTGGAGCTGATACGGTGCAGGATCTCCTTGTACGGCGCTGTTCCGTGCGGCTCAGCACGCAGGAGCGAATACACGGCTTCCTGCAACGGCGTGTACGTGTGCGACTGGCGCTTCTCTTCCGGCTCAAAGTGCTCATCCTCGGTGCCTGCGTCCATATCGTAAACGCGGTCTTCGAACAGCCATACCTTCGTGGCGTCGTCGATGTAGATAAAGCTCGGGCGATCGACCTCCTGCCCTGGGGCGAGTTTCTTCTCATACGTGCTTTTCTTCTTCGCCTCGACGTCCTTCGCGAACACCGGCACCTGAAACCCCTTGAGCTTGAACCGGCCCTTCAATCCGCCCTGGCGGCTCTTGCCGACGTTCAGCACGGTGTATCCTGTCTCCTTCTGGCGTGCGTTCAGCCCCTTGCCGGTCTGCGTCTTCTCGCGCACCAGGCTGAACGTTTTATAGACCGCACCCTTCGCTGCTGAGCCACCACGAGACTCAAGGTCGTACTGACCGGACATCAGGCTTCCCTTGCTGACGTGGGGGATGAAGATCCCGGCGCAGTTGAGGGACTCAGCGAACCGGTGCCCGGCGGTGGTGATCAACTGCTGATCGGTGTTGCTGTTCTCGTCCATGCTCACGCCGTTGTTGTTGGCCGCAGCCAGGTGGAACATCTTGCTGTCGAAGATGACCAGATTCACTGGCCTGCCGTTGGCGAACTGCAACACGCGGCTCTTCTGGATGCGCAGCTTACCCGGCTCCATCAGGTCAGCCGGGCGCTTGAACACCTTGATCCAGTCGCGGAGATTAACGCCGGTACGCAGCGACCAGGCGGCAACCTGCAACTCGACGCTGTCCGGGTCTTCGGTAAAGAACACGCTCACGCCGGGATTGCACACTCGGAAGCAGTTGAACAGCGGGCGACCCATGGCGAGGCTGACAGCCATTTGCACCAGTAGCGTCGTCTTGCCCGCGCCTGCATCACCGTTTATCTCGTTGATGGTTCGGCGGTTCAGCAGACCCTCGATCACCGGGTCGTAGAAGTCCGGAGAGGTGTTGAGCACGTATTCGCCCGGGTCGTAATCTTTCAGCGCAGGATCTTCAACCAGCCCCTGTTCGACTTCCTCCGCGAGACGCTTCGCCACCTCAACACGCTGAGCCGACAAGTCCATGCCGAGATTCTGCTTTTCATTCTCCTCGCGAACGATGCGTTGCAGCTCCAGATGGCGTTGGCCTGCATCCTTCTTCTTCGGCGGCGTGGCGGGACGCTCTTCCGGTACCGGCGCTGGCTCATCCACGACCTCAGCACGCGCCACCTGGTCGAAGTACGCCTGCATATCGGCCATCTCCTGCGAGTAGGCCTCATCCTCCTCCTCGCGGGTCATTGGCTGGTTGAGGATGTCAGCCGCTTCGTGCTGCTTCTCCTGATCGCCTAACAACGCCTTCCAGTCGTCCGGCGTCATTGGCCTTTTGTTCTCTTCGTGCATGTGTTCCCTCCTGTGTTGGTTCGGTCATTATTCACAGTCAGTAATACAGTGTCAATAGCAATTACTTTTCCACCTGAAAACAGGCCGAAAGTTGTAAACCAACACTATTGACAGACTGTAAATACCCGCTATTGGGATTTTTTCGATGCTCAATGTTATCAATGACTTACAGGGAGCGTTTTTTAACCACTTGTCAACCAAATGAGTTCAGGTGTCGGTAAACGGCCTGACCTCACCACCTGAACAGCAGGCGGTCGTCGCAAGTCATTGATAATAAAGAATTACCTGAAATTCAGACGCTGAAAATGGCGATACTACCGAACTTGCAAGTGCTTGATATTAAAGGCCGATTTTCAGGTGTTAGGCGGAATCCCTATTATATATAAAACCCATATAATTACAGAAACACGTACACCCTTACGCACATGGGGGAAGAAAAAAGCGCTACGCAGTGGCTGCGCGTTTTTATTCTCCCCACCATGCCGTATAGGGGTAAACTGAGGCAGAGCCACTTGAGAGAGGAAACCAACATGACTGACAAGGTGAAGGTGACGACACCCCGAAACCCAGTCGGAAGACCCACCAGCTACACCGAGGACATGCCCGAAGCGCTGCTGTCGTTCTTCCGGGTAGACATTGACGACATTATCAAACACAACCTGACATCCGCGGGGAAGAGCAACATTCGTATCGACCCGAAGAATTTGCCGTCCATGATTAAGTTCTGTGAATCCGTCGGCATTCATCAGTCAACGCTTCACGAATGGCGGAGTAAGCATACAGAATTTTCCGAGGCTTACGCGCAGGCGCGCCAGCTTTACGAGCAAATGATCCTGGATATCGGATTTGCCACGAACAGCACTTTCGCGACCTTCATGCTGAAAGCGAACTTCGGCTACCGCGACAACACTGAGATCGTCGTGACCGGTGACGCGAGCAAGCCGGTGAGGTTGAAGATCGTCAGCGAGCGGCCGAAAGACGAGAAGCCGCGTGAAGAGTCCGAAGCCGTCGACTGGGGTGATGACTAAATACTGCTTGACATACCTATAACTGTGCAGGAATATAGGGGCCGGGCAATCTCGCCCCTACTGCACAGGAATCATCAACATGACCCAACCACTGAATTTCACCTCCCCGGCACCTGCTCCGGTCGGATGCCTTCTCGATTGCGCAAAAACTGGTGACGCAGCAAACAACCTCCGAATCGCCCGGGCGATTGACGTCGAGCTGGACGGCCGTGGCTCCGAGCAGCACGTGAAGATTAAGGTTGGCACCCTGCGTACGCTGGTTGATTCCATCCAGTCACTGGATAAGCTGAGCGCATCGCTTGAGGCCGCACTGGGAGAACGCAGAGAAGAGCTGATAGAGGTGCGTGATGGACTGATTGAATGGCGCACATACGCCATCAGGATGCTGGCTAACTTCTTCCAGACCTACCCGACCAGCGAAGCCGTCGACGACAATCTGCGCATCATGATCACCGCGTCCATTGAGCACGAACAGCGTAAGCTCAAGGTGGTGAGCAAAGAGCGTGACGAACTGCGCAACACCGCCAACGCCGCAGACCAGTTGCGGAAGGCCGCTGAGCTGGAGCGTGACGACGTGATTCACCTCAACCGCAACGCAGCGGAGGAGATCGCCAGCCTGACCAAGCGCAACGAGCACCTCGATCAAACCGTCGTCGACCTGGTGCGCCAGCGCGACAAGAACGGGCAGCAGGCTAACCAACTGGCCTGTGAGGTCAACGACCTGAAAAAGCAGCGTGAGCGCCTGACCCATCTCGCCGACGACTACCGCCGCGAACTGGGCGCAGCAGCACGGCGTTGCGTTGCGCTCACCAATGACGCGCAGGCACTGACTAAGCAGCGGGATGACGTCGTGACGCGCCTGGCTAATGCACGATTGCAGATCGCAGACCTCAAGCGCCGGTTAGACGGTGAGGTTGTGCAGTCGGCGGCTGTGTATTCGAACATTCGATCACACGCTGAGGCGCAGGAGAACGCCCTGCTGCAACGCATCACTCTGCTTGAGGGCGAGAACCGCGAGCTGGCTACCAAGCTGGCTAACGCTGGTCTGGAAATCGCCAGCTATGAACTGCTGGTTAAAGACCTGAAAGCGGGAACGGCCGTTGACCGTGACACGGTGAAGCGCCTGGAAGAGACGGTGCAGCGCCAGTATGGTCTGCTCAACGAGTGGTATGACTGGGCGCAAGACCTCATTTGCACCCCGTCACAACCTGGCGGCCAGGCTCTGCGTCACGGAATCACCACGGTAATGCAGAAGCGCAAGGAGCGTATTGAGTCGCTGGAAGGTATCGTGAAGGATGTCGTGTCGCAGCGTGATGCGTGGGTTATTTGGGCGCGTGGCTACACCGATGCGCCAGCAGGCATTCACAACACCGAGCAGCTGATCGATATGGTTAAGGCGAAGGTGAAAGGCTCACAGCACACCTTTCAGGGCACGCTGAAAGTCACCAAGCTAAAAGACGATGTCGTTGTGAGCGATGAGCCGGTGAAGGAATACAGCCTTCCGGGTGTTCGCTTCGGGACAATGATTCTCAACGGGGCGATACGTGGCGGCAGCATCCAGGCCAGCAAGGTGACACTCAGCGATGAGATGAAGGCCGCCATCCTCGAAGTGGTTGCGAAAGAACTCGCCCCAATCAACAGCGCAATCACAGACATCCTGTCGAAGATGCGCAAATAATCCACCTACCGGCCCCTGCGGGGGCCAATGAGGTCTACCAATGCAACCCTATTACCCAATCATTAGCGCCGTTCTGTGCTTGTTATGCTTCCTCTGCTGCAAAGGCTGGTCGACGGCGCTGTATATCGGCGCGGAAGCAACCGACAAGCGCCTGCGCAGGCTGGCATGCACCTTCGACATCGCTGGAGACGTGTTCCACTGGGCAGGCTGGGTGTTCGTCGTCGCGGGCATCCTTCGCGCCCTCGGATTGTTCTGATTGCTTACACTTTGTACCACTTGCCCGGTTGATCCCCGGAGCGCCTGGCTGATACGCTTTCCGCAGGCTCACAGAGAGGTAGCGAAGATGGGGATCGTAATGGGTGTATGGTTGGCGCTGGTGACAGCTATCGCGATGATCGCAATTCACATGGCCGCAATGGACAGGGAGCGACTCAAGGCTAACCCAGTAAGCCAGATCACCAAGCTGGTGCTCGCGGTCTTCCTCCTGGTCGGCGTAGCGCACATCGCCACCAGGTACACAGCATTCCTACGCGTGCTCTCATAACCGAACACCTGCTATCATGGCCCCGTTAACACAACGGGGCTTTTTTATGTCTATCCAATCCGACGCCGGTCAATTCATTGACCTGACACTCACACCACCGCAGAACGACTTTCTGCAATTGTCGTGTAAACACCCGGCATTCGTGGCGGGCTTCGGTACCGGCAAGAGCCAGACCATGGCCGTGTCGTCCGTGCTGGACGCATCAGAGGGTGGCTCCGATGCCACCATTGCCATCCTTGAGCCAACATTCGACCTGTGCAAACTGATCGCCGTGCCGCGTATCGAACAGATCCTCTCCGAACTGGGCATTCGCTTTAAGACCGTCGGCAACAAGGAGATCTACACCTCCCACGGCGGGATCGGTGACTTCCTGTTTCGCTCCATGGACAACCCGGCCCGCCTGGTAGGCTGGGAGGCGTTCCGCATCCACTGCGATGAGATCGACACCCTCAAGAAGGAGGCGGCCAAAGGGGTCTGGCGCGCAGCCATCGCCCGCTGTCGTCAGTCGCCGAAGGAGTATGAGCCGTTCGACTTCCTGCCAGCCGACCGCCCGCTGAACAGGGTTAGCGCCTACTGCACGCCAGAGGGATTCAACTTCCTGTATGGCCGCTGGGCGAAGGACAAGGAGCGCAGCCGAAAGGCCGGGTACCTCATGATTCAGGCCGCCACCTCATCCAACCCATTCCTGCCCGTCGACTACCTGGACGCTCTGCGCGCCAGCTACGACCCGCAGCGCTTCGAGGCCTATGCGAAGGGGCAATTCGTCAACCTGAAATCGGGCACGGTCTATAAGAACTTCAAACGGGAGCTGAACGACACCGACGTGGAGATCATCCCTGGGGAGACGCTGATCGTCGGCCAGGACTTCAACGTTAACAAGATGGCGACCGTCGTCTACGTCGAGCGCTATGGCGAGGATGGTCTGGCCGAACTGCACGCCGTGGATGAGCGGCACAACGGCATCGACACCCCTGACGTCATCCGCTGGCTGGTCGAGAAGTACCAGAACCCGGGCAACGGCTACGTCCACCCGATCGAGGTCTACCCGGATGCGTCCGGCGGCAACACCAGCAGCAAGAACGCCAGTATGTCAGACCTGTCGATGCTCATGAGCGCCGGTTTCGACGTCTACTGTGGGCAGGCCAACCCGGCCGTGAAGGACAGGGTAATCAGCGCGAACACCCTGTTCTGCAACGCAACCGGCCGACGTCGGCTGTTCGTGAGCAGCAAGCGCTGTCCGCAATTCGTCGAATGTCTGGAGCAGCAGATCTACGATGACAAGGGTAAGCCGGACAAAGAGGCGGGCAAGGATCACATGAACGACGCAGGCACCTATCCGGTGGTCTATAAGTTCCCTGTCGTGCATAATGGCACGATCTCAGCCAATAATATCGAATGGGTACGATGATATGACGATCTCGACCATCCCGCAGGCGGGCACGGTATCTACCGAGCACCCGCTCTATAAGCGGTTCAACCAGGAATACCGCACCATTGAGGACTGCGTCGCAGGGCAGACGGTCATCAAGCGTGCCGGTGTTCTGTATCTCCCGAAGCCCGAAGCGTGGACGATGAAGCGTTACAACGCTTACAAGCGCCGCGCCCACTTCCTCAACGCCACCTACCGCACGCAGATGGGTATGGTCGGCATCGCGTTCGCCAAGCCAGCAACCTACACCCTGCCGACGGCTATCGACTACCTGTCGACCGACATCGACGGCGAAGGGCTGGATATGGATCAGCTGGTGCGCATGTGCGTGGCGCAGAACATCACCTTCGGTCGTGGTGGCCTGCTGGTTGACTACGACTCCCCGGAGGACGTCGGTGAGGTGACGACGCTGGTCAATAGCGGCCGCGTGACCATCCGCATGTTCGACCACCGGCAGATCATCAACTGGCGCAAGAGCAAGGGCAAGTACTCGCTCATCGTGCTGCGCTACCTGGACGACGTCGACTATGACGGCTTCGAGCACTATCAGGTGGTGCGCTACCTCGAACTGCGACTGGTGAATGGCAAGGCCTACTCCCGCCTGTGGACGGATGAGTTACAAGGCGCTGCCGGTCTGCCTGCGTCGATCATCCAGCAAAACGGGAGCATGAATCAGCAGCAGCCTGAACTGCGCCCGATCATGGCCCGCGGGAAGCAGCTCGACTATCTGCCGTTCTGCTGGTTCGGTAGCGAGAAGAACGACAGCGACATTGACCCGGCTCCACTGTCCGACATCGCGAACACCAACATCGCCCACTACAACGCCGACGCCGACAACACCGACAGCTCGTTTATCTGCGGCCAGCCGACGTTCGTGATCGCCGGTGTGCCTCAGAGCTTCGTGAAGGACAATCCGAGCATCAAGGTGGGCGGTGACGATGCGATCATTCTGCAATCCATGGGCACCAACACGCCAACCGCCAGCATGGTCGTCGCACCACCGAACACCCCGGCCGCTGCGCTGCTGGAGAAGCGTGAGAAGCAGCTTGCCATGCTCGGTGCTAAACTGGTCGAGCGCAACGGGGCGACGAAGACCGCCACCCAGGCTGGCGCGGATGAGAAAACCGACAACTCGATCCTGTCCCAGTGCGTCGGCAACGTCGAGGCGGCGTTTAATCAGGCGATGGAGATGGTGAAGGACTTCACCGGCACCGAGGGCGCGAACGTCCACATCAACAAGCGCTATGAGGATATCGTACTGAACCCGACCGAACTGACGGCCTACATGGCGGCGGTGCAGTCAGGGATGATGCGTATGATCGACTTCCTCGCGTGGCAGCAGCGCATCGGCCTGATCCCGAACGATGTTGACCTGGAGGACGTTGAGCAGGAGCTGAAAGACGGGGCCGAAGAGACACAGCTGATCTTCAACGCGGCAGCTCGACAGACCCAACAGGGGCTGGACAATCCGCCGGAAGAGAAAGACCCGGAGGAAGACAAGCCGATCGCCAAGAAGAAGGCCAGCGCGCCGAAGAAGGGGGCTAAATGACATCCGTTAACTCGCGGATGGCGTCGGAGGCGGTAAGGCACCGCCTCTACCTCTACCGCTATGGCGAAGGCCAGGCCAGGAAGATGACCCAGCTACTGCGCCGCATGGCAGTGGATGTGGTCGGCCGCCTGCTATATGCGCTGGACGACTCAAAGATCTCCGCCGACAACTACACGGTGAGGCGTCTTGAGGCCATCAAAGCAGCCATTAACCCAACGATCAACCGCATCTACAAAACCACCTACGGCCAGCTCAAGGCTGACCTTGAGGCGCTGAGTAACGGCGAGCTGGCGTACCAGTACCGCACGTGGCGAACGCTCATCCCTAACCCTGTGCTGGACTTCGTGGGCGGACTGGTGGAGATCCCGGAAACGCAGGTGTGGGCGGCGGCGAACAGTCGCCCGTTCCAGGGCATGCTACTGCGCGACATCCCGTCAGTGCTGGGCGAGGCCATGACCGACTCTATCGGCCGGGCGGTGCAGCAGGGCATCTTACAGGGCGAGACGTATGACCAGATCATTCGCCGGGTCAAGGGCAGTGCAGCAGCGGCCTACAAAGACGGGGTGATCGGCACAAACGAGCGCCACCTTGCCACCGTCACCCGCAGCGCAGTGTCGCACGTAGCAGCTGAGGCGCGGGACAAGATCGGCGAGGCCAACGCACCGCTCATCAAGTCAGAACAGTGGCTGTCGACGCTGGACAATAAGACGTCAAAACTGTGCATCATCCGCGATCAACTGCTGTACATGCGGGACAAGAAGCACACGCCTATCGGCCATAGCGTGCCATACGGCGCTGGCCCGGGGCGGCTGCACATGAACTGCCGCAGTACGTCCACCTTCGTGTTCAAGAGCTGGGAGGAATTGGGCGTTCCGGGAGTCAAGATCAAGGGTGCATCGCGCGCCAGCATGAACGGACAGGTGCCGATTTACATGGACTATTCGTCGTGGGTGGAGCGCCAGCCGATGAGCACGTTAACGCAGGTGTTCGGCGTGGATCGTGCCCAACTCATCCGCGACGGCAAGATCTCCCCGCCTGACCTGTTCAACGACAAGGGGGAGTATTTAACACTCGCCCAACTTCGCGACCTTGACCGCATCCCGGCAGAAGACTAACATCGTGCCGTTGACAACACAGGAGCTATCACATGTGGAAATATCTGATTAACAAAGAAGCGTTTGACGCCCTTACCCCTGAACAGCAGGCTGCATACAAGGCAGTCGGCGATTCCGGCAACTACGTGATGAACATCGAAGGCATGCCGGACGTGCAGGCCATGCAACAGCAAATGACCGACCTCCAGACCCGCCTGGGCACCATCGACGCGGAGAAGGCCGCAGAAGCGGAGAAGGCACGACAGGCAGCGCTTGATCTGGCGAAGAAGAACGGTGACTTCAAAACCATCGAAGAGGACTATAAGCGCCAGATCGCCGAGCTGAACGGCAAGATCGAAGGCTTCGGTAAGCAGCGCCGTGACGACTTCCTGAACGCGCAGATCGACAAGCTGGCCGCAGAGCTGGGTGGCAAGGAGTATGCCGCGCTGTTCAAACCGGCGTTGCAGCAGCGCCTGGCTATCGAGGGCGGCGAAGATGGCTCCGACTTCATCCCCCGCGTGCTGAAAGACGGCAAGCCGTCGGCGATGTCCCTGAACGACCTGATCGGCGAGTTCCGGGCAGACCCGACCTACAAACCGGTGTGCGTAGCGCCTGCATCCTCTGGCACCGGCCGCCATCAAGCACCGAACCCGACGCCCCCGGCCACCGACAAGCTCCCGAGCCTCGACGACGTGCGCGGCAAGCAGCTGAGTCGCGCAGAGCAGATCGCGGCAAGCATCGACGTAGCAGAGTAAGCACAGGCCCGGCATTGCCGGGCTTTTTCTTGCTTGACCAGTATTTGCCGGTTATCATCCAGACGTTTAATCACTCAAAGGACATCGCGCGATGAGCTTTACTATCTTTCAACGAAAACTGATCGGTACCACCGTTCAGCTTCTGACCGAAAACCTGAACGTGTTCAACGCGGCTTCCGGCGGCACCATGCTGATCGGCAGCGGCGAGGTCATCAAAGAAACCATGGAGAAAATGACCATTGGTATCATTGATGGTCTGGTGCAGGATCGTAACGAACACGCCCCCGTTAACACCGTGGTGCAGCCGAAGGTGCTTTCCCGCATCCTGGGCGGCTCCATCAACTCCGCAGGCCGCCTTGGGCCGGTAGCGATCACCTCCGGGCAGCTCCGCCTGATCGAGACTGACGTGAACCGCGCGGCAGCTGAGATCGCAACCCTTGCCTCCGAAGCGATGTTGAAGCGTTACGTCACCGTCGCAATGGGTGCAGGCGTTGCTGCGATCGAATCGTTCGGTCAGGGCATCTATACCCAGGATGCCCACGTGACCAGCAAGGCCGGTGAGCTGTATCCGACCGTTGAAGATTTCCCGCTGGCTGCGTCCATCTTCGGCGACCAGGCTGACCTCATCCGTACCTGGTTTATGTCCGGTACCCAGTGGGCGAAGTTCTCCGCACGTGAAGCGGTCAAGTCCGCCAAGCTGGTGTTTGAGCTGGGCAACATGAAGATCTTCTCTGACGGCTTCGGTCGTTCGTTCGTGGTATCCGACGCGGCGAGCGCTGGTATCTCCGCGGCGACCTCTGGCGGCTCAGCGATCTACGCACCTGATCAGGCGATCGTCGGCCTGGCGGCAAACGCCATCCAGGTCACCACTACCGGCCTCAAAATGGCTGCTGACCCGGCCAAGCTGGGCGGTGAGAACATTGAAAGCTGGTGGCAGGGCGAGTTTAACTACGGAATCGCCCTGAAAGGCATGCGTCCTACCCTGGCGTTCCGCACCGCCACCGAAGGCAAGAAAACTCCGACTATGGCCGACCTGGTCAAGAAAGAGAACTGGGAAGCCGAAGTCGGCGAAACCGACCGTAAGCCGGTTGGCAACGACGACGATCCGGTGGCACCGACTCGCAACGTGCGCGAGACGCTGGGGATCATCATGAAGTTGACCCCGACCACCGTCCCGGCAGCGGATGCTGGTGTGTAAGCGAAGAAGTGAATAATATGGGGGCCGATTGGCCCCCTTTTCATTGGAGCAAAATATGATCGGCAATCTGGACGACCTGAAAGCATTCGCGGCGGCCAACGGCTACACTGGCATGACCGACGAAGAGCTGAATACCGCGCTACGGCAGGCTAACCTATGGCTGTGGTCACTGTCATGGAAGGGTGAGCAAGCCGAACCCGGGCAAGCGGACATCTGGCCGCGCACTATCTGCGACGACTACAACTGTCTCGACTACGACACCCCACCGGAAGTTATCCGCTTCACTTACACCATCGTGTGCGACGCCGTCGACTCTGGCACGGAGTTTAACACCGCATCAGCTGGCGCGTATAAGAAGCGCACGCGGATCGAGGGAGCGATCGACGTCGAGTACAGCGAGCAGAGCCTATACAGCGCTGGCTTCGAAGCGCCTTATATGATGGGCATGATCGGCCACTGGCTGGACGGCAACGGGCGCGGCTGCAACGTCAAGCTGGAGCGTGGCTAATGAACAAGCTCTATCGCGAACTGCGGGCAGAGGCCCGCAAGCTGTTCAAAGAATACGGCGCAGTCATCACCATCAGCACTCCGGGCGGCATCAGCCGCGACCCAGTCACCGGAGAGGAGGTGGTGACGCCCCCGGGCGCGATCTGCAAAGTGCTGGGCGTCATCACCGGCGTCGAACTCAAGTTTTGGGGGCTGGCGTCCATCCCACCCGGGGAGCAGCAGATCGTCATGGCGTGGACGGACACTACCGGACAGGAGTGGGAGCCGAAGATGAACATGACCATCGCAGGCGGCGGCCGCACGTACTCCATCACCGAGATTAAGCCGGTCATCCCCGACGGTGGCTACGGCATCGTCTATAAGCTAAGGATCAAGGGGCTGTAATGGCACGCAAGCGGAACGGCACAACCTTTGCCGCCAACGTCGAGAAGTGGGCAGGCGGCGTCGTCGAGCGTCACGAAGAGATCGTGCAGCTGGCGGCCATGAAGGTGTTCGCGATGATCATCCAGCGCTCGCCAGTCGGCAACCCTGACCTGTGGAACCGCAACCAGCAGGCCGTCAAGGAGCGCAACCGCATGAGTGACCTGCGCACGGCCATGCGAGAAAGCGACACCTTCGGATACACTACCAAGCGCGGCACCCGCCGCCTCAAGCCGGGAGCGAACATCGTTGCAGCTCCGGCGAAGTTCTCCTCCCCTGTGGGGCCAGTCGGCCCGCGCATCCCCCGCCTTCGCAAGAACGAGCAGGGCGTTAACCCTGTCGGCAAGGGCTACGTTGGTGGCCGGTTCCGGGCTAACTGGCAGGTGGGGATCGACTTTGTCCCCATTGAGTGGCTGGATGAGCGGGACAAGTCCGGCACCCCGACCATCAACAAAATGGTGAACGCCGTCGAGCGCTTCCGCGTTGGCATGGCTGAGCACATCTATTTCGTTAACAATTCGCCGTATGGCTACCCGCTGGAATACGAGGGTCACTCCCGACAGGCTCCCGCCGGGATGGTGAGGATCTCCTGTATCCAGTTTGAGGAAGCATTCGCGGCAGCAACAGCAGAGGCACAAAAAGTATGATCAGCACTTCACAGATTCAGGCTAAATTTGACCTGATCGCCATGCAGTGGGGGAATAACAACAACATCGCACTCGTGTGGCGGAACAGCGCCGACAACGATATGAACGAGCAGGCGGTGAGCCAGCTGGTCGGCTTCCCGCAGCACATCCCGGCACCGTCTATCTCCATGGGATTCCAGCAGTCTGACCTGGCGAAGCGCGGGATCTACCAGGTGATGCTGCGTGCTCCGCGCCTGTCCGGCACCCGTCAGATCTACGACGCGGCCGACGCGCTGGTAGAGGCTTTCAATGAAGCAATGTTCTACGACGGAAATTATGTTAGCATCGGCGACGACGATCAGCAGCTATACCTTACCGCTCCGGCCGAAATCGGTGCTGACTATGAGGACGACGCCGGGCTGCATGTGGCTGTCACGATGAACTACCGTATCAACAACGTAAGAGGCTAACATGGCTACGAAACTCTCCTACAACATCCCGAACGGCTCAACGCTGCAAATCGCTCAGACGATGGGCGCAAGCATCCAGGTCACCGGGATCTCCAACGCGAAAGAGGCGGTAGCCACCCTGTCGGCTGCTGATTCCAGTATTGCCGCTGGTGACTACGTGCAGCTGTTTACCAGCTGGGTCAATATGTCCGGTCTGGTGTGCCGCGTGAAGTCCATCACCACCGACAAAGTGACGCTGGAGAAGGTCGACACCTCCGACACCGACATTTACCCGGAAGGCGGCGGCGCTGGTACGCTGGTCAAGATCAATGCGTGGATCGACCTCCCGCTGACCCCGACCATCTCCAACTCTGGTAACGAGCAGCAGACCACCACGTTCCAGGCTATCCAGCACGAGCGCGCGGTGAACATCAACACCTACAAATCGGCGGCAACGCAGACCTTCACCATGGCGCACGACGCCAGCGCGCCGGTGCGTGAAGTGTTGAAGCAGCTGGATCGCACCCAGGACATCACCGCGTTCAAGTTCTACAACAAGCGCGCGAAGGAAACCCGCGTCTACGGTTGCCAGGTCTCCTTTAACGAGATCCCGGCTTCTGAGGTGAACAACGTCGAAACGAACAGCCTCGTTCTGAGCCTGGTCAGTGAGATGGTGATCTATCCTGCCGCGTAAAGCGTGCTATCATCAGGGCGGCTTAGGCCGCCTTTTTCATATCTGGAGACAATACAATGGCTGCAAAATTCAAGTTGGTACCCGCTGGCACTTTCGAACTTCCGATCCTGATCACCACCGTAGGGCAGGACGATCCTACTGAGCTGAAATTCACGTTCAAGCGCATGCCGCTCACCGAGCTGAAAGAGAAGCAGGAGGCGATGGCGAAGCGCGTGCAGGAGATGGACGAGGAATACAAGGGTAAAAAGCTGTCCGCTGTCGAAGATAGCGTTCTGCAATATCCTTTGATGGCCGACTTCGTGCTAGACATCGCAACCGGCTGGGAGCTGTCCGATGAGTTCACGAAAGAGAACCTGATCACCCTGTTCGATAACTACCCGACAGCATTTATGTCTATCAGCGTTGGCTATCAGTCCGAGCTGTGGAAACTGCGCCAAAAGCGCTAACCGCCGCGATTGAGGGTCTGTATTTCCCCGACCCACCACAGCAGCTGGTCGATAATTTCGGGGGAGAGCTGGAAGACTACCGTCCAGAAGTGGAGCTATCAGCAGAGATTGTTGATAGCTTTTATTTTTACCAGCGTATTGATACCCAATGGCGCACGGGGCCGGGCGGTTTAATCGGCCTCGACTACAACGTGATCCCCGTCATGGCTGACCTGTATGGCGTCAAGTTCGATCGCCTGCTCATGGATGACCTGGCAATCATGGAGGGGGCCGCGATCAGAGTTCTCATGAGCAGGAGTGATACAGCATGAGTGATAACACAGAACGCTTGATCGTCGACGTCGACGCCAGCGGGGTCAACGCGGGGGCCAAATCCCTCGCAGACCTTGTTGACGCGGCGCAGGACGCAGGCAGGGCAGCGGACGGGCTGGGCGACAAGTTCGACCAGGTGAAGCCGTCAGCCGACGCAGCAGCCGCAGCGGTCGACAACTTCAACAACGAGGCGAAGCAGACGCAGGAGGCGGCCGGGGATGCTGCTGTGGGCCTGTACCGGCAGAATCAGGAGCTTCAAAACCTCCTCGACCGCATCCGACCAACGCGCGTTCAGCTTCGTGACCTGGCGCAGCAGCAGGAGGCACTGGCGAAGGCTCAGGCTAATGGCCTGCTGGGGGCGAAGGAGGCCGAGGAATACAACGCCATCCTCGCCAACCGTGCCGGGATCATCGACCGCAACGACGCAGCAATGCGCGGCCTGAATGTGACGTCTGAGAAACAGAAGACGTTACAGCAGGGCTTGACCATCACAACCGGGCAATACCGCGCGGCGATGGGCATGCTACCGGCGCAGATGACCGATATCGTCACCCAGCTGGCGGGTGGTCAGAACCCATTCCTGATCATGATCCAGCAGGGCGGCCAGATTAAGGACTCCTTCGGCGGGCTGGGGAACACCTTTCAGGCGCTAAAACAATTCATCTCCCCTTCCTTCCTCGGGCTGGCTGGCGCAACCGCGGCCATCGCCGCAATGGGCTATGCAGCCTACACCAGCGCAGATCAGGCCGACCGCCTCGCCGCATCGGTGACGCTCATGGGTGGCGCGGGCTTTAAGTCAGCCGACCAGCTGAACCAGGCCGCCATGAGAATCCAGCAGTCAACCGGCGACAGCATTAGCAGCATCACCGACCGGCTGATCGAGCTGAACAACAAGGGGACGATGACAGCCGATATGATGGAGAAGGTGGCGATCTCCACGTCGAAACTGTCAGATGCAGGGCTGGACGCTGGCGACGTCATGAAAGACTTCGACAATCTGGTGAAGAACCCGATCAAGTCCATCGCCGCGCTCAATGAGCAATACGGCTTCATGACAGAAGCGCAGATGAAGCACCTAATCCAGACGCAGAAGGAGAAAGGTGAGCAGGCTGCGGCCGCCGAAGCGCTGGACATCTACACGACGGCCATGAACAAGCGGGCCGATGACGTGATCGAGAAGACCGATAACGTCGGACAGGCGTGGAAGGCGCTCAAAACCGGCGCATCGGATGCCTTTAACGATATGGGGATCGTGCTGCGCTCGTGGGGTAACCGCGCCGTCGACATCTTCATGATGGTCAAGCTGTCGATCGATGACCTGCTGAACTACCTAGCGCAGATGGACAGCAAATTCACGCTGGGCGTTGCTGACCTGCTGGACAAGGTGCCGGGCGTTGATGGCCGTGGTGTTCTCCGGGCGATGGGGATCGACGTCGAAACCGTCGAGAAAAATGGCCGTGAGTCCATCGAGAAGGGCAAGCAGATCGCGAAGGAGTTCGCGGAGGTCAGCAAGCGGGCATTTGAGAGCCAGGCAGACTCTGAGGCGCGGGCGCGCAATGCCAACGGCGCTACCGGCAGCGGCGCTACCGATGAGAAGAGCCGTGAAGCCGTCAGTAAGCTGGCGAGTGAGCAGGCGAAGCACAACAAGGAGAAGGCCGTCACCGTTGCACAGGGTGATCGCATCCTTGAGCAGTATCAGGCGCAGGAGCTGGCATTGCGGGCGCAGATCAAGACGCTGAAAGACCGCAACGCCTTCGACGTCAACGCCTCCGAGCAGATGAAGAACTACCAGCTGTTAGTCGCGAAGATCTCCATCCTTGAGGGCATCCGGGCTGACGCAAAAGGCCGGGCGCTCACGAAGGATGAAAAGTCGCTTCTGGCGAGCAAAGAGGAAGTTCTCGCGAAGGCGAAGACCGTTGGTCTGCTGGGCGATCAGGTCAAGCAGCTTGAACGTCAGGCGCAGATCACCGACGAGCTGACCCGCAGCGGCAATGACCTTTCTGTTCAGGTGGCGGCCATTAACGCCTCGTGGGGGCTGTCAGCCGATGAGGCGGCCCGACTGCTGGAGAACATGCAGCGCGCGGCGGCCCTCCGGGACAAAGGCGCTACTCAGGAGCAGATCGACGAGGACGCACGCCAGCGCGAAGCACTGCGGCAGGCTACCGATGAGAAAACGCAGGACTGGGCAGGCGGCGCACGATCAGCGATTGAGGCGTGGGGTAAGGACGCCACCGACGTGTCGGCCAACGTGCAGAAGGCCGTCACGGGCGCAATGGATGCCGGTCTGGACTCGATCAACACCTTCGTGATGACCGGTAAGGCGTCGTTCGCCGACTTCACCAAGTCCATCCTTGGGATGATGGTGCAGATGATCAACAAATGGCTCATGTTCAAAGCCATTCAGGGGATCGGCGGCGCGATGGGCTTCGATATGTCCAGCATCGGATTCAACGCGAAGGGTGGCGTATACGATAGCCCGTCGTTGTCTGCGTACAGCAACCGCGTCTACACCACGCCGCAGCTGTTCACGTATGACAAGCCGAAGCCGTTTGCGAAGGGCGGGGTGTTCGCCGAAGCAGGGCCGGAAGCCATCATGCCACTGGCGAAGGATTCCAGCGGAAGGCTGGGCGTTCGTGCTCAGGGTGGTGCCGGTGGTGGCGTCTCCATCGGGTCGATGGAAGTGAATGTCGACCAGAACGGGCAGGCGACGGCCAACGTGTCAGAGTCTGGCAAGCTGGGCCGGGCCTACGGTGATGCAATGGCCGCAGCCATTCAGGACGGCATTGCCCGGGCAAGCTCCCCGGGCGGACAGATCTGGATGCTTATGAACGGCCACGCGTGATAACCTACAGCCTCCCACACAGGAGGCTTTTTTTTATGGCTACATTAGACGCGTGGATCTGGCCGCTGGCGGCAGGTCAACAGGTATCAGTGAAAGACCGCAGCCGGTCGAACAGCTTCGGCGACGGTTCGCAGCAAAACGTTTTGGAAGGCATTAACCCGTTCATCATGGAAGTGCCCTGTTCGTGGACTGGCAACGCGAAGACCGGAAACCAGATCCTCAACTTCCTGAAAGCGCACATCACCAACCCGTTCCAGATGGTTCCGCCGCATGGCGAGCTGGGCCTTTACACCGTGAAGAGCGGAACGATCAAATATGTCGCACTGGGCCGGGCAACCATGAACATCACCTTCACAGCCGAGCAGGCCGTGGGCATCTACACAGGGGTGAAAGGATGAGCAACACCATTTTCGACGAAGCCACAAAACTAGACCCGTCGGGCAAGATCATTCTCATGGAGATCGACGGCACCGAGTTCGGCGCTGGGATCATCCGGGGCCACTATTGCCAGCTCCCGCACACGAGCAAGGAGATCCTCGACAGCGCGAACAGCACGCTGACCCGCGATCAGCTGTTCAAGTGCTACGGCAATGGCGGCCGCGGGAAAGTGACGGCCAACGAAGACCGGAACACCATCAACTTCAAATCATCGGCTGCTGACGCGAACCTGCTGCTGCCTTCGTTCACCGGCGGCCTGACTGGCTCGAAGTATCAGGTGATTGAGGTGGTTGGGCGCTGGATTACCCCGCCAGAAGGGTCGGATAACCTGTATCAGATCTACTATAAGACGGCGGCGCATGACTTCTCGCCGGGCTACCTAAAAACCGGGCTGTTACCGGCAGTCACTGAGGATCTTGGTGATGGCTGGCTGAAATTCTCGTTCGATATGTCGAAGTTGAGCGCTGGCGGCTCCGATTGGGTCGATAGCCAGATCATCGGCATTCGCCTTGACCTATGGCAGCAGGCGGTCGGCGAGATCGAGATCAAGCGAATCAGCATCCTGAACAAGAACCCGCACGAGGTCGACGCATCCAAGCTGGCCCCGAAGTCAATCTGGTTCGATAACGTCGAGTATGGCTACTGGCCGTTTATGGCGGAGGGGATCGAGTTCAGCAGCGAGCAGCAGGGTACGCCTACCCTGTCCGTCGGCAACCAGTCGGGGGTCGTCAGCGCCTACCTGCGCACCTATCAGCAGATGGTCGGGGCAAAGGTTAAGCTCATCCAGACCTATGCGAAGTTCCTCGATCCGCGCAACTTCACCGACGGCAACCAGTACGCCGACTCAATGCAGCAGTGGACGCAGCTCTACTACATCGACCGGCCAGACTATGAGAGCGAAGAGTATGTTCGGTTCGCGCTGTCGTCGCCGCTCGACCTCCAGAACTTCCAGGTGCCAACGCGGCAGATCACGACGTTCTGTCAATGGCAGGCGCGCGGGCTTTACGGTAAAGGGCTGGATGCAGGGGAGGAAAACGGGTGTAGCTGGAACCGCGGCACGGCCAAGAAGTGGTACGACAAGCACGGGAATGAGGTGGACGACATCACCAAGGACGAATGCGGGGGATGCATTCAGGACTGTCGCCTGCGCTTCGGCCAGCTGGTGAGTGACCCGAAAGCGGCCGTTCTGGACTATGGCGGATTCATCTCGGTAAGGCTGATTGACTAAAACGCGCTGTAACGCGTTCTGAGGCGTTTTTGTGGCTGAGACGTCCGAACGTATGGCCTGACGGCGTTAAACGCGACAGCGTGCCGTTCAGGCCCGTAGTTTTCGATTCACGAAGATAAGAATACATCCCATAGCCATATATAATAAAAACCCTCACAAGGGAGTTTTATTTATATGGTCTTGGGTATGTCTTATATGTATTTATGGTAATAAATATATAAACCCATACCACCTAACACCTGAAATTCAGCCTTTTAAATCAATAGCTTAAAATTTCAGGTGGTGCCAAGTGGAGGCAAAAATGATTGACGTAAAAGACATCCCGGAACAGCAATTAACGTATATTAAACAACACCTTACTGAGTGTTCGCCGCAAGAGGGCTGCGGGCTTCTGGTGGATTCAGGTGGAGGCCTCGAATACTGGCCGGTCATCAACTCAGCGGCCGACAAAATGAACAGCTTCCGCATTGCCCCGCAGGACTTCGCTGAGGCTGAGGACGCCGGTAACATCGTGGCCGTCATCCATTCGCATCCCGGTGCCGACGGTCTGGCGTATCCGTCAATCCTCGATCGCCAGCTTATGCAGGAGACGTGCTTGCCGTGGTTCATCTACGCCCCGGACAAGGATGAGATGGCGGTATTCTTTGAGGAGCCGAAGGGGCTGCTGGGTCGTGACTTCGTGCTGGGCGCTACCGACTGCTACGGCCTGGTGATGGCATGGCACCGTTCGCGCGGCATCCAGTTGCCAGACTTCCGCAAGCCGTACCCGTGGTGGGAGAAAGGAGAGGAGCTTTTCACGGACGAGAATTTTGCAGCAGCGGGATTTATCAAGAAGGCTGAGGCTGAGCCGGGCGATATGGTGGTATTCCGCATCGCCGCCAGCGTGAGCAATCACTGCGGGATCTACACCGGCGACGGGATGATCATGCACCACCTCATGAATCGTAAGTCGACCATCGACAGGATGTACGGCACTTACCTTGAGCCGCGCATTACTGGTATCCTCCGGCATGAGTTATTACCGGAGATCACACAATGGGAAACCAGCTAAGCACAATCCGACTGTATGGGGAAATGGGCGCGCGCTTCGGGCGTGTCCATCACCTCGCGGTCGACTCCTGCGCCGAAGCAATCAGCGCCCTTTCCGCCATCCTCCCCGGCTTCGACCAGTACATGCGAGACAGCCAGTCTCGCGGCCTGACCTTCGCCCCGTTCATCGGTAAGCGGAACATCGGCTTCAACGAGATGTCGCAGCCAATCCCTGACGGCGAAGAATTCCGCATCGCACCGATCATCATCGGCAACAAGAAGGGCGGCCTGTTTCAGACCATCCTGGGCGCTGCAATGATTGTCGCGGGCGTCGTGGCTTCGTTCATCCCTGGCGGGCAGGCTGTCTCCCCTTACCTCGTGGCTGCTGGTATCTCCACGGCTGCTGGCGGGGTCATGCAGATGCTCTCCCCTCAGTCGACAGGCATGAGGATCAGGGAGGATGACGCCAACGCGCCGTCATACGCCTTCGGCCAACCGGTCAACACGACAGCACAAGGTAACATCGTGGGCGTTTTGTATGGCGAGCGTGAGATCGGGGGTGCTATCATCAGCGCCGGAATCATCGCTAACGAGGTACGTTCTTAATGGAAATCAAAGGATACAAGGGCGGGAGTAGCAACGTGCATACTCCCGTTGAAGATCCAGACTCCCTGATCAGCAACGCAACGGTAAGGATGCTACTTGCGTTGTCAGAGGGTGAAACCGTGCCGATTAGCGCGGAAGACCTGCCGAAGCGCGTTTATCTTGACGGGACTCCCGTTCAGAACGAAGACGGCTCAGTTAACATTCCCGGCGTAACACTGGAATATCGAAACGGCACCCCGCAGCAGGAGCCGATCAACGGCTTCCCGGCGGTGGAGAGTGAGACACGCATTAACGTGGAGCTGAAAAAGTCGGCTGCATGGGTGCGTAACGTCACCAATACCGAGATCGACGCCGTCCGTATCCGTATGAACTTCCGTCTGGTCATCCAGCAGAAGGACGGGGATCGCGTCGGCGGCCGCATTGATTATCGGATCGAATACCGCAAAGTCGGCGACAGCGTCTACACCGTGGCCTTCGATGGGGCTGTGGACGGTAAGCAGAAAGACAACTATGAGCGCGATCACCGCATCGACCTGCCTAAGAGCAGCACCGGCTGGCAAATCCGCGTGACCCGTCTCACTGACGATAGCACCTCTGATACCACCGTTCTCAACTCCGGGATCGTGGCTATCACCGAGATCGTTGACGCCCGCGTTCGTTACCCGTGGACGTCCCTGCTGTTCGTCAGCTTCGACGCCAAATCATTCCAGAACATCCCGAAAATCAGCATCAAGATGGGCGGCCGGCTGGTTCTGGTTCCGTCCAACTATGACCCGGTGAACCACACCTATAGCGGGTCGTGGAACGGGACATTTAAACAGGCGTGGACTGATAACCCGGCATGGATCGTCTACGACATTGTTCTGCATAAGCGCTTCGGCATTGGCCGCCGTATCCCGGCCTCATTCCTGAACAAGTGGACGATGTACAGCATCGCACAGCGCTGTGATGAGCTGGTGACGAACGCCGACGGCACGCAGAACCGCCGCTACACCTGCAACGTGTATATCCAGAAGCGTGCGCATGCGTGGAGCGTCATCCGTGACCTGGCGTCGATCTTTAACGGCATGGTCAGCTACAGCAACATGCAGTTGCAGTTCGCGCAGGACGCACCGGCAGAAGTCCGTCACGTTGTGACGAACGACGACGTAGTGAACGGCACCTTCGAATACTCCTACGGCAGCATGGCTAACCGTCGCGGGATCGCGATGGTCACCTTTGACGACCCGAAGGCGCACTATAAGACGCAGACCACCGTCGCGCAGTTCAAAGACCTCGTGGAACGCTATGGCGTCGAGCCGCTGGAAGTTTCCGGTATCGGCTGCACCGACGAATACGAGGCGCAACGACGCGGCCTGTGGGCGCTGCTGTCGAACATCAACGATATGCAGATCAGCTACCGCGTCGGCCTGAACGGCATCAAGTACCTGATCGGCGACGTCGTCGGCATCGCCAACCGCTACGTGCAGGGCGGACAGTTCGGCGGCCGTGTGGCTGGCGTATCCGGCACCACCATCACCTCAGACCGCATGATCTCCGATCACGTGGCAATCGGCGATCGCGTAATCGTTCGTCAGGGTGGAACCGATGGCACCTACAACCGCGTGATCAACGCAATCGCGGCTGACCGGATGTCCTTCACCGTCGACGGCACTGACCTGGATATTCAGAGCGGCGAAGTGTTCCTGCTGGATACTCAGGAGCTGGCCCCTGAACTAATCCGCATCACCAAGATCACCTACAACGAGCAGGACAACAATTTCACCGTCACCGGTCTGCAATACAGCCACTCGAAGTATTTGCAGGTTGATACCGGCGCGCGAATTGAAGACCGTCCGACCTCGCTGATCCCGACCGGTCAGGTACCGGCACCGACTAACGTGGTGGCCGAAGGCTACAGCATCGTCAACCAGGGTCTGCGTTCCGCCAACGTCAACTGCTCTTGGTTCACCGTCGATCAGGCTGTCAGCTACGACATTCAGGTACGTCGAACCTCTCAGTCTAACGGCCAGTGGTCACAGGGCTGGACTAACCTCGCCAGCCAGTCGAGCACGTCCGTTGACCTGACCAACGTTCTGACTGGCACCTATCAGTTCCGCGTTCGTTCCGTGTCCCGCGACGGCGGTTCGTCCAAGTGGGTCGAGTCGAATCAGGTGTTCGTTGACGGTAAGCGCGGCAGCATCCCGGCGGTAGCTGGACTGAACGGCGTCGGCATCGTGAACGGCATTACCTGGCGCTGGGTCACTGGCACAGACGACCTCGTTGACATGAAGTCAACCGAGCTACAATTCCAGCGCATCAATGACGCAGGCACGCCGGTTGGCGACTGGATCGATCTCAGCGTCGTGACCTACCCAACCGGAACATTCACTCAGGCAGGCCTCAGCTTCGCCGAACGCGTGCAGGTACGCGCCCGCTTTGTGTCGTCATATAGCGACGCTGGCGAGTGGAGCGCCCCGGTCATGGCGATGACGTCCGACAACATGGACGACTATTACCAGAACATCGACGACGCGATCAAAGGCTCCGACACCTACGGCGAGCTGACCAGCGGGATCAAGGAAGTTGGCGACAGCGCACAGGCCGCGAAAGATGCCGCTCAGGCTGCACAGGTCACCGCAGATGACGCCGTGGCGACCAACCAGCAGCAGCAGCAGCAGCTGAACAACCAGCTGGCCGAGATCCAGAAGAACGCGCAGGACATCACCAACACCGCTAACGCGGGGGCGGCTAACGCCAGCGCAATCGCTCAGGAGATCCTCGATCGTAAGGCTGGCGACATCGCGAACGCCAACAAGGCGGCTCAGGACGTGGCCGACGCTATCGCGAAAGCCGAGACGGATGACGCACAAGTAGCAGCTGACGCAGCGGCCAACCTGCTGACCGCGAAGAACGAAGTTGAAGCGCAGATCAGCACCACTAACACCACGATGCAGGACGGATTCGACAGCCTGGCGCAGCAGATGGCATCCATTGCCGCTGGTACCGGCGAACAGTTCGACAGCCTCGCGATCTGGTACTTCGACAATGGGCCGGAAGGCTGGGCTTCTGACGATGCCAACACCAACCTGCTCCCCGTCGACCAGGATGGTTGGGTGTACCCTGCTGGCGCAGCGTCCACCATGCGCTCACCGAACCCGCTGGCAATCGACGCGCGCAGCTATAAGTACATGCGCCTGCGCATGAAGAAGGTAGGTAACCCGGCATGGGCTGGTAAGCTGTATTGGATTGGCGTGGATGAGACAGGCTGGAACAATGCCCGCTCCCTGACCATCCCGGCACCTGACTTTGACCCGACCACCGGCATTACCGTCCTGTCGCTGCCTGATCTGCTGTGGGCGACATCCGGCACCGTGCGCCGCCTGCGTCTGGACTTCTCAACCAATCAGGACGCCAATAACTACTACGCGATCGACTGGATGGCCGTCGGACGTCCGACCCCGGGCGCGTCTCAGGCGCAGATTCAGGATCTTCGCACCGCCATGACCGCGGCGGACTCAGCCGAAGCCGCAGCACGTAACACGCTGGCCGTACAGCTCCGCGGGAACTATGAGGGAACCGACCCGTCCAAGCTGGTGACAGGCATCATCTTCAACGAGCGCCAGACCCGCGTCACCGCAGAACAGGCGATCGCCAGCGATGTCAACACCCTGCGCACTGACTACAACGCGAACAAGGCCGCCGTGACCCAGCGTCTCGACACGCTGACCAGCGAAAACCAGTCTCAGGCGCAGGCGCTCACCCAGCTTCAAAGCGACCTTACTGACGCGAACGGCAAGATCGGCGCTAATGCCGCGGCCATCAGCCAGCTCAAAACAGACGTGACCGCGCTGGATGGTCGAGTGACGGCAAACAGCAGCCTGATCACCAACCTGCGCAGTGACCTGAATAACATGCGCGTCGGCGGCACCAACCTGATCCCTAACTCTGGCACGCTGGCAGGCGTCAGCGGCGTTGTGCAGGGTCAGACGTACAAAGGCAATGCTATCCGTCGCATCGCGATTGCAGCGGCCTCAGCTGGCTCCTACGACCAATTTGAATATGAGCTTGCGGCTCCGATCGACGGCACCGAAGTGGTCGTCAGCTTCTACGCGAAAGCGAACAACGCCGACAGTAAGCAAATTTTCGTCTACCTGTACAACCCGAACGCCACGCTTACGGCTTTAAGCAGCCAAGGGAAAACTGGCAGCTGGTCTAATGGTGGCGATGGTTCGATGACAATCGACCTTACGGAAGACTGGGCGCGTTACTGGGTTAAGTACACCCGTAAGAGCGGCCAGACAGGCACCCAGCGCGTAATCTTTGGCCGACTGCTGAAAGGGTCTAAGGACAAAGAGGTTTACATCAGCTCGCCCAAATTCGAGTACGGCACCATGCCTACCGAGTGGAGCGAAGCACCGGCTGACAATGCCAGCGCAAGCGCGTTGCAGGCACTGACTACACGCGTCACTGCGGCGGAAGGCACCATCAGCACTAACAGCCAGGCGATCACCCAGCTCAAAGGCGACGTGAGCACCTTGCAGGGTCAGATGGCGACCAAGGCCGAAGCGAGCGCATTGCAGCAGCTGGCGACCACTGTCACCCAGCAGGGGAACACCATCTCTTCGCAGGGTCAGGCCATCACCGATTTGCAGAACACCGCGCAGAACGGTAAAGCGAAGTACTGGCTGACCAAGATCTTCGACATCAAGGTTAACGGTAGCGGGTACATCCCGAAACTGTCCGACCTGTCTGGCGTTCCTCCTCTGGCCGTGTCCGAGATGGCCGACGCTGCAAAGCTGGACTTCCTGACATACGGCGACTACAAAATCGCGTATGCGAAGTCTCTGGTGTATGTCGCGGCTGACAAGACTATTGCCATCGCTCCCGGCTCCCGCATCGTGGACGACACCGGGCGGCTGTATGTCAATGGGGTGGAAACGGCATCCTTTGGCGCCAGCACTGGCAACTACAGCCTGTCGCTAAAAAAAGGCTGGAACACGCTGGAGTTCGTGGTTGCGCAGATCACCGGCCAGTTCTATATCAACCTCGGACTCAAGCTGTCCGATAACGTCGATCAGCTGTTCAGTGGTGCCGGTCAGCTGGCGGCTGCATCAGCCTCGCAGATCCTCTCCTCCCAAGTTGAGCAGACCGCCGGGAAGGTTGACTCGAACAGCGCCGCAATCCTGACGCTGAACAACTCAGTGCAGGACATCAACACCGCGCTGAACAACAAGGCTGACGCGAGCGCGTTGCAGTCGCTGACTACCCGGGTCACCACCGCGGAAGGGAAGATCACTGCGCAGGGCAACGCCATTACCCAGCTCACCAGTGACCTGTCGACAGCGAACGGGAAGATCGCGGCTAACTCCACGGCGATCACGAACCTGACGACCCGCGTCACCGCAGCGGAAGGGAAGATTGATTCTCAAGCTGAGGCTATCACCTCGATCAACTCATCGATCAAGGGCGTGCTGACTCAGGCGGCCAACCTCATCCCGAACCCGACGGTAGATCCGGCATACGGTCAGATGGGGCTTACCGTAGTTTCAACCGCGTCCGAAGGCGTCCCGGCCGACTGCCCTTACCCGTGGGCGATCAAATGCCAGTACCGCGATCATGTTCCGGCAATGAATAACATCCCGTGCCGCGAAGGGCAGGTGTTTGAGTTATCAGTACTGGCTGCATGTGGTACCGGCTCCGCACCATTCCAGCACTACATCGGTACGTCGACGGTGGTTTCTGGCAGCATCGGGTCACCACAGGCTAACGGCGGCCAGATCTCAGCGGCTACCGGCGCGAAGTGGACGCGCACTACGTGGCGCTGGACAGTAAACGCAGCGCAGGGTGCGAAGGGTTACTTCCGTCCATTCCTGCAAATCGCTCAGGGCGGCCCGGACTTCGGGACAGTCTGGTATGCAACTGACTGGAGCGTTCGCGACGTCACCGCAGCGGCGAATGCAGAAAGCAAGGCTGACGCCAACGCCACGGCGATCACCCAGCTGACCACCCGTGTTACTTCTGCGGAAGGGTCGATCACGTCTCAGGGCCAGGCCATTACCAAACTTACCGGCGATCTGAGCACGCTCACCGGCATCGTGAACAGCAAGGCAGACGCTTCGGCGCTGAACGCGCTCACTACCCGCGTATCGACTGCCGAAGGCAAGATCGATTCACAGGGTCAGTCGATCACCCAGCTGAGCAACAGCCTGTCAGCCACTGACGCATCAATCGACGCGCAGGGCAAGATCCCCGGGAACCTGCTGGCTAACTCATCGTTTGAGCGCGGCCCGGTTAACTTCACCGGCTGGAGTAGCCTTGCCACTATCATCACGGCAACGCAGCCGCATTCTGGAACCAAGATCGCCAAGCTGGCTGGCGGCGGCAGTGCTGGAATCAGTCAGGCCGTGGAAATCACGCAGGGCCGCCGGTACCGCTTCGGCGTTTTTGCCAAACAGGATAATGGGACTGTCATCAACGATCCGGGTAACACGAAATTCCGTATCGCTGACGCATCAGGCAATCTTCTTATCGGTACGAACTACGGCCCGTTTACGTCTGAATGGCAGCACGTCTTCATGGACTGGACGGCCACGAAGACCACTAACGCGCTGTTCCAGCTGACTACATGGCTGAGCGCTGGCGCGATGTATTTCGACGACGTCTACGTTGTCGACATCACCAACGACACCAAGATCCAGGCGAACGCTGACGCGATCACCACGCTGAACACGAAAGTCACCCAGCAGGGTAACGACATCACGTCGCAGGGCAGCTCGATCACCCAGCTGACTAACCGTTTACTCACGGTTCAGTACAGCAACAGCAACCCGTGGGTAGATGGCTCATTTGAGTCGTATGATAACCAGCAGGCGATCGGCGGGGCTAACGGGCTGGTGACCACGGAATTCGCATTCAGTGGTCAGAAGTCGCTCATGTGCCGCCGTGGCAACGGTGAAACCGGCAACTCTGATAAGACTTTTGGCTATGAAACGGCTATTCGCGAAAGCGCTGTATACCGTTTCGAATGCTGGGCGATGATGCCGGAAGATGAGACGCCGCCGGAAGGGTGGAATTGTGTTGTGGGCTTAATGGTTCGCACCGCAGCCAACCAGAACGCATGGCCTAGCGCATTCAGCATTAACGAAGCATCGCTGGCTGCTGGTGGCGGTCGCGGTAAGTGGGTCAAGTTCTCAGGCAAGATCGGTGCCGGTGGCGCGCAGAAGACTCGCGGTCGTCTGTGGATCTCCTGTCGTGGCACATCCGGTGGCCCGGGCTATCGTGTCTTCATCGACGATCTCGTTATTACAGACGTTACCGACGCGCACGCAGCACAGATCACCGCAGACGCTAACGCCAGCGCGATCAACAGCCTGACCAGCCGCGTGAGCAGCGCCGAAGGTAAGATCACGTCGCAGGCAGACGCGATCACCAAGCTGAACGGCGACGTGAGCACCATCAACGGCACACTGAGCCAGAAGGCGGACGCCAGCGCAGTCACCGCACTGCAAACGCGGGTGACCACCGCAGAAGACAAGATCGAGAGCCAGGGTACGGCCATCACCAACCTGAACAACGGGCTGGAAGCACAGCGCCGCACCGGTGAAAACCTCGTGCAGAACTATGACTTCCTGCAAGGCGGCACCTCCTACCGCGTGCAGCAGGATAGTTTTAGCACAGTAACCTTCGGTGATTATGGCGATGGCAAGCCAGGCGTGCGCATGGTGAAAGTCAACGCCACATCGCCCGGCCTGTTTGCGAACAACAAAAATCCGGTGCCGCAGAACGGCCAGCGCCGCTATCGCTATGTCGTGCGTGCGAAGGGTGTAAGCGGGGCGACTAACCTGCTCATGCGTCGCTGGAACTATAACGGCACGGTTGAAGGCACCTACACTGACAGAAACAACGCGCTGACAACCGACTGGCAAACTCTGACGTGGGAAACTGATCTCACCCCGGCGAGCGGCTTCGACGGTTCAGCGTTCGGCCTGTATTGCCACCCGTCTAACGCGGAAGTGTGGATCGACTCGTTCAAGGTGTACGACATCACCGAAGAGCTGACGATCAAGGCCAACAGCGCGGCGATCAACAGCCTGACCACCACCGTTACCCAGCAGGGCCAGGACATCACCGCGCAGTCGAACGCGCTCACGCAGCTGAAATCCAGCCTGACTAATGACGCGGTAGCGCTGGCAGCGAACCCGGATAACATGCTGACGAACACCGGCTTTGAGCGTGGAACGGACAACTGGACTGGCTGGAGTTCACGCGCTGACGTCTACGCGGCACAAGCTCCGAAGTCTGGCGCAATGATCCTGCGTGGTAAGTCAGGCGGTAACACGTCCATCGGGCAGAATGTTCTGAACGCGAAAGCTGGCCGCACCTACCGGTTCGGCGGATATGTGAAGCGCACAGCTGATATGGCGATCGGCCCCAACACCTATGGGAACAACAAGTTCCGCCTGGGTAATGCAACCACCGGCGCTGGCCCGCTGTCTGAGCTGAACTTCTCGGAAGCGAACATCGGCACTAACTGGACGCTGTTCACTAAGGACTTTGTCCCGACGTCTGATATTGACGTTGCCTATTCGATCAACTGGAACCTTGCTACCGGTGAGATCTACTTTGATGACGTGTTCTTTATCGACGTCACCGACGAGATCAATAACGCGGCCAATGCTACAGCCATCAGCAACTTGACCACCCGCGTCACGACGGCAGAAGGCAAAATCACGTCGCAGGGAACGGCGATCACTCAGCTGACCGCAGACCTCAGCACCGCGAACGGGAAGATCACGGCGAACGCCAACGCGATCACCAGCCTGCAATCGACTGTCACCCAGCAGGGCAATACGCTGACCTCTCAGGGGCAGGCGATTACCAAGCTGAATAGCGACCTGTCTGACCTGTCTGGCGTGGTGGACACGAAGGCCAGCGCTTCGGCACTGAATTCCCTGACTACCCGCGTCACCAATGCGGAAGGCAAGATCACCGCGAACAGCAACGCTCTGACCAGCCTGACTTCTCGCGTCGGCAATGCAGAGTCAGCGATCGACGGACTGAACGAGACGACAGCGGCTAACGGTCTGGCGATGGCAAACGGCTTCCAGCAGTTGCGCGCACAGATTGGCGACAACCAGGCGGCCATCACGCAGACGAACAAGGCTGTGGTGGATCTTGAGACTGCAACGGCGCAGCAGATCGACACGATCAACGCGTCAATGGATGGCATGAGCGCCACCGTACAGCAGACATCAACGGCGGTTGCGGACATCAACGGCAAGCTGTCGGCGCAGTGGGGCGTCAAAGTTCAGACTGACACCGGCGGCGGTAACCCGCGCATCGCAGGGATTCAGCTGGGCATCGACGCGAGCGGCTCCTCGCAGTTCCTGGTTCAGGCTGACACCTTCGCAGTGTACGCTGGCGGCAGCAACAAGACGTTCCCGTTCGTAGTGCAGAACGGCGTGGCGTACATGCAGGAAGCGCTCATCCGCGACGGTTCGATCACCAACGCGAAGATCGGCAGCGTCATCCAGTCTAACAACTATGTCGACGGTTCCAACGGCTGGAGCATCAACAAGGACGGTGGCGCGCAGTTCAACAATGCGATCTTCCGAGGTCACATTGAAGCGCGTAGCGGGACGTTCAAAGGCACATTGCAGGCGGATTCGTTTATCGGTGACATCGCCGTAGCCAAACGCTATGACGGTATGACGCTCCGCCGTAACCAGACCGTGCAGCGCAACGGCTTCTATCAGAATCGCGGATATGGAATGACCGTTGTGCTTGCCTGTACGCTGGTGTGTGAGACTTACGGAAACGGAAGTTCACAGCTGGGTTATACCGTTGACGTGACGTTTAACATCGGCGGTCAGCAGGTAGTACGCCGCATTTATGTTGACGCTGGTAACATTGTTCAGGGAACAACGGCAGTTGAGCTTCGCTTTGCGGCAGACCTGGTGGCTGACAACAACAATGTTAGCTTCTTCGTCAAGGCTACCGGGCGCGATGCCGTCACCGACTACACCGTGGTTGTCGATAACATCACGGCCACAGCGTTCCGCACGAACAGCAATTCATTCAGCTAATGGAGGCGGCCCCTACGGGGGCCGATATTGAATGGCAACAATTAGCGACCAACTCGCGGCTGATATTCACAACGCATTCAGCAAGTACTACACAGACCTCACCAATCAGGATCAGATCTTCTTCGGCGTCGGCGACGTGCAGATCACCAAGCAGGACGGCACCACCTCCACAATTCGCTCATGGAACAAGGTGATCGGCTCAGTTGACACCGCAGCGCAGCGCGGGCAGGCGAACACCTTTACGGCCCTGCAAACGTTCAGCGCCGGGATTAATGTTTCGGTCGGCAACATCAACGTGGTGAGCGACAACAGCATGATCATCTTAGGGAAGAACAGTGATCTTGCGCTGCTGAAAAAGCAGGGGCAGGGCGGCACCATCGCCGTCGGCAGCGGGACGCCGTTCAAGATCCAGCGGGCCAGTACTGCAACCGTTGCTGTCAGCTCAGCGATGGAGGACATCTTTGTTATCGGCGTGGACAAGCAGACGACGCTACCAGGGGCGCTGTCAGCTGGCGGTAACATCGACAACACGTCGAAGGGTAAGGTACTCACCCAGGCAATTGAGCTGTCAATGAGCACGCCTTACATCGACTTTCACTACAACGGCAGCAGCGCGGACTGGACGGCGCGAATTATCCAGGACAGGGCGAACCGGCTTAACGTAGCCGTCCCGAGTTTTTGGGTGCAGGACGGCAGGATCACGGCGTCATCCACAATGCCCGGTAGCCCAGCGGTAGGGACGATGCTTACTGCTCCACCTGTCCGCTCGCTAATGGGAGGGCGAGGGGCATACGGCGACGCAGACGGCGCTTACGTGCAGATGTACATGGAAGAGCAGGTCGGGACTGAGCACCGGCTTGTTCTTTACGCGGACGGTTTCGGGCGAACAGACGCATGGATCTTCCGGGCTGGCGGCACGATCTCCACCGGGAAGGGTGATGTACTGACAACCGGCTCAGATGTTCGGTTGAAAGATGACTTCACAGAAGCGCCTGCAAGCGCCTGTGAGCGCATCGAGCGCTTAGGTGTGTGTCAGTATCGGATGAAGGGAGAAAGCCGCGTAAGGCGTGGTTTTATCGCGCAGCAGGCTGAGACTGTCGACAAGGTCTACACGTATCAGGGAGAGGAGCAGGAGATCGACGGCGAGAAGTTCCGGGTGATGAACGTGGACTATGTGGCGATCATCGCTGACCTGGTGGCTTCGGTGCAGGAGCTTCGGCAGGAATTGAAGGAGCTGAAAGGGGAGTAAAAAAGGGGCCGATGGCCCCTTTCTTTACAGCGCGTGATAAAGCACGTTAATCACGAAGCCCAACACGAGGCCGATCGCTGCTGCCAGTAATGGCTGCTTCATTTTGTCAAACATGGTTATTCCCCTTCTACTTTTACGAGTTCATGCCACTTAATGCCCAAAGGCTTTGCGAGGCGGATCATGGTTTCAATGGTCGGGAACTCACGGCCATTGTCATAACGGCATACGCGGCACTGCGCAATGCCTGCTGCTTTCGCCAGACTACGCTGGGAAAACCCAGCGCGCTCTCGGTGCTCTTTCAAAATCAGTGTGATGGTCATCTTCTACCTCAAAACGGAATGTCGTCGTCAAAGTCCATCGGCGGCTCGTTGGACTGCGGCTGTGGTTTTGACTGCTGGCGCGCTGGCCCGGACTGTGTGCGCGGCTGTCCCTGCGCCTGTCCCTGCTGGCCGCCTTCGGCCTTGCCGCCTAACATTTGCATGATAGCGTTCGGCCCGTTCAGCACCACTTCTGTCGTCCACTTCTCCACGCCGTTGCTGTCAGTCCACTTGCGCGTTTGCAGCTTTCCTTCGACGTAGATCTGAGAACCCTTCTTCACGTACTCGCCGACGATCTCAGCCAGCTTGCCGAAGACGACGACGCGATGCCATTCAGTTTGCTCCTTCACTTCGCCGGTCTGCTTATCGCGCCATGATTCAGACGTCGCAATGGTGAGATTAGCCACTGCCCCGCCTGACGGCATGTAGCGAATCTCTGGATCTTGACCGATGCGACCCACGAGGATCACCTTGTTAATTCCACGGCTTGCCATCTATAACGCTCCTTAAAAATCTTCTTCGACGTCTGGTTGCTGAGGCGGTACATCTTGAGGCTGAACCTCATCAGGTGCAACTTGGACTGTCGCCTTCCCGCGTTTAGCGTTGGCTGGCTTGCCGGGATTGAACGGACGGGCTTCCGCGTTTTTAAGCTCCACGATCTTGCTGGCGCGGGCGTCTTCAACGATGCGCAGGGATGCTTTGTCGTTGCGGAACAGCTCGCATGCAGCGCGGTAGATGGCGTCGACCTCATCCTTATCCTTCGCGGCTTCAATGGAGCGTCGGCAGTCTGCTGCGCTACGTACTGACTTGTTGCCGTCGTCGTCATCCATGGTGAGGCCGAAGATCGCAACACGGGCATAACGGCGGGCGTAGGTCAGCGTTGAGCCGAAGCCCTGGGCGTCGTTCTTCGCCAGCGGGATCTGGCAGATGTCGGACACCCATTCGCCAGTGGCAACGTGGATAATGCGCGTCTCCATCAGCAGCACGTTCGGAGCCTGACCGGCTTCGTGCGTCGGTGACTGGATCATGATCAATCCGGCGTCTTCCATTGCCGGGCCGATGGCCGCCGCAACGTCGGCAAGGGTAGAGTAGTGGTTTTTCAGGTGCTGGTTCTGCTTAGACTTCTTCGGCGAAACGCACATATCCTGCGCATGGGCAAACTGTTTAACGATGGTGCTGCATGGCTGGGAAAATTTCATCATTTTGTCACTCCTTATGTTGAGGGGCTAATATGTCAGTATATTAGCCCGGAATCAATTATTTTTTGGTTTTCACATCTTCCCACAGGTGGCGGAAGGCGTTTTCCAGGTAGTACGGCGGATCGAGGTCAATCACGTTGCCGCCGCCGTATGTCGGCCATGAATTATTGTCACGGCACCACTTATAAGTGGCGATGGCTTCACGCAACTGCGCATAGCCGATCATCAGCGTCTTGTTTGACAGGGCGAACGGTGCCACAACAAACGGGCTGCTCTTCTCCTGCGCCAGCAGCATCGTTCTGCGTGGCTTCTGGCCGAACGCCGCCTTGAACCCTTCACGCTGCAACGCCATTTTCAGCGGGTACCCGAGGTCGAAGCACTTACGCATGAACCGGTCGGGATTGGCTGAGTCCGTGGTTTTGTAGTCCACCATATCGGCGAACTTGCTGATCCAGTCGAGGCGCACCTTGCAACGCAACCCCTGATAGCTGAAAAAGATCGAAACTTCTGACATCCCGTCAACGAAATACTCTTTAAAGTCTTCGTTATTAAACAGAACGGCGCGCATCTCCTGAATGATGTCATAATCCTGCCCGCGAATGCCCTCGCGATCGCCGCGCTCTTCATTGGCCTTCTTCACTATATCGTGCCAAAAGACTACGTCGTTTATTCCAAGCGCTGCGGCGGTGTTGGTGACGGTTTCAATTAATTCCGCCTCCTTCATCTTCGAATAACCGGCAACGCCGTGCTCTTTCAGAAATGCCTTCGCGGCCTCAAGCGAGGTAATAAAGTTCGGCTGCGGAATAATCTCGCCTTTATCGTCACGCTTAATAAAGTCCTCTTTCTCAGGCATGCGGAAATATTCACGGGCAAATAATTCCGGTTCGAGGTGGTTGGCGTGGGCCGCTGTACCGAAGACCAATGCGCGACTTTGTTTCTTCTTGTCTTCGGCAAATTTCCAGTTGGCCGGGCAGCTGGAGAACAGCTCCCACAGGCCGGAACCGTTCATGTGGTCTGTCTCAGCGTGGTAGTCTTCGTTCGACAGGTCGTTATTCGTGAAGAACAGAACTTCATCATCTTTGAGCGATTTAATATCTGACATTACATGATCCCCTTATTCATATCTAAACGAAGTTTGCGTTCTAAATCTTCATGCTTAATGAACTTGCGGCTGTCGCCTTTATAGTTAACCTTCATCAGCCATTTATTTTTATGCTCAATTGCCGGGTATGGCCTGCCGCTAATGCGGAAAATAATATCTCCTAACTTTATTTCCTCTTCCGCACTAACGCCGCAGAAAATCAAAGACCAAGCAGCGCCTTCAACCGCTGACTTTAAGTTGTGATTTTCTTTAACAGGCAAATAGCACACAGCTCGCTTTAATGCGCGCATAAAGCCATAAGCCTCTTTAAACGTCTTGCGGTCTACGTTGCGAATGCCGCCGTGCAATATTCTGGATAACTCTGCATGTGTCATGATGACCTCCTGTGTGGTGTTCGGGCATATTACTTCCGCATAATATGCCCTGTCAAGACTATTTGACCAAGATGGTCGACGGCCCGAGGAAGTCGATCACCGCCAGCTTCGCGCAGTGGAACCCATACGCCACCGCAGCAAAGCCGCCCTGTGCAGCCACGGCGTTCAGGCACTCAACCTGCTCCTTGCTGACTGGAGTCGACAGCTTCTTGTTCTCCCGCTTCATCTCGATCACCCCGAACGGCTCCCCGTTGCGTCCCCGGTGCAGGATCACGACGTCGGCAACGCCCTTGCGGAGTCCCTTCGCCTGCTGGCGCAGAAAGTACTGCTTGCCAGCCTTCCCGCCGTTCTCGTTCGGCACGTGGAACCAGTACACGTCTGGATACCAATGGTTAAACCAGGTGGTGAAGTTAATCAGGTGGTCATCCTCAAGCGCCTTCGTCGGCTCAGCTGGTGGATCAAGGTATTCTTTAATCACAGGTCGTCCCCTCCTTCGAAAATTTTACGGGCTATCACGTCACGAGACTTGCTCCCGCCTATGCGCCGGTGCGTCACACGCTTCGGCGCTGCAATCAGGTGAGCGGACGGCAGGATCTTCGTTTTCACCCCGCGCCGCATCTTGCCCCGGGTGTTCGGTGATGCAATGTGCTTATCCAGCGCCGCCTTCCACTGCTGTTTTGCTGGCATGCTGTCGCTGTCCGGCCAAAATATCTCATAGGCCACGAAGTCAGGCTCGCCCTCATTCCCCAGCACGTAGCGGAACACCACGCCGTTCCCGCACTTCGTTGGCTCCACGTTGAAGGATCTCACGTCTACAAAGTCATCCCGGGTGTAGCTCTTTTTCTCAAGGCTTTTGTTGGGGTCGATCAGCGTGTTCCCGCAGTGGGCGCACTGCCGGGCGGTGATGTCGTTCTCCGCTCCGCATCCGCGACTGACCACCACCCCGCGATCGTTCTTAAAGTCCTCGCATGTGCGCGAGATGAACCAGTAGTGACAGCGGTCGTCCTTGCGGTATGGCGTGCCGTCGTCCTCGATCCCGTCGTGGTCGTACACATGGCGGCACCGGCGCGCGTGCTTGCCGTTCGTGTGCCCGAAGGGGCATTCCTTCGTCTGGCCGCTGCTGGTGTCTGTCTCATAGCGGTACTGCTCAAGGAATGGCGAGAAGTACAGCTCAGCCAGGTCGTCCAGTGCTCCACCGTAGTCGAGCACGAGGTTATCCTCTTTGACCATTCCCAGCTCTTCGACGTGGAACTTTTTGAGGATGCGCATTCCGCGCCCGATGAGCTGAACCAGCAGAGTGAGGCTGCCGATCTTGCGCAGGATAACGATTGTGTCCCACGGCGGGACGTTGTAGCCGGTGGTAAGGCAACCGATCTGGAAGATGAATTTACAGCGGTTGTTAAATGCGTCTTCCAGTATCCGATCGCGCTCCTTCTGCGGCGTGTCATCGGTGATGATCCCGTAAGTCACCCCGGGCGGTAACGCGCTGGCCGCCTCCTTACAGTGCTTCTTACCGGCGCAGGTGACGAGAACGCAGTTGCGGTTGACGGTACGCTTCACGACGTCGAGCATGATGTTTTGCGTGATGGTTCCCTGGGCCAGGATCTGCTTCTCCATCTCGATCAGGTCGGCATCACTGAATTCATCGTCCCCTTCTTCCCCGCGGCTCACGAATGAATCAAGCTGGTAGGTCAGCTCATCATCGATCGCGCCGTAGTGGGTCGGAACCACTGCGCCAACTTCAACCAGGTATTCAGTGGAGATGTCACACACTGCCCGCCGCCAGAAGCCCGGGGTGTTCGTGTCCTCGTTGATGATCGGCTGCGTGCCGCGGTAGTCGGTGCCGGTGTACCCAATGACGACCAGCTCACGACCGTGCATCTCACGGCAGCGGCGTTGCATCTCCCGGATAATGAGCGTGTACCCGGTACGGCCAGCGTCGATCATCTGCGCCAGCGTGCGTTCGGCCCTTTGCTGCAACTTCTCGTTCTCGGGGTGCTTATCCGCCAGCTCGCACGTCATCTGGCTCTCAACGATGTCGTCGACGTTGACGTGCTGGCATTCGTCTATCAGCAGGAAGCGCGGCACGAAGTTAGCCAGCTGCTTTTCAAGGGCGTTGACGACCGTTTTCTCGCTACCGCAGATGATTGGGAAGGTGGTGGACTTCATGCGCAGGCCAGCGCTGAATACGCTGTTTTCCACCCCGAAGTTCCGTATCTCCATGGCGTTTTGCTTGATGATCCCGCCCTGACGTGACAGCACGAGCGCGGGCTTATTGAGCTGGGTAAGGCGGCGGGCCACCAGGCTGATCAGCGTGGTCTTCCCTGCCGATACGGCTGCTTTGACGACGAACGGGCCGATCTCTTTGTAGTGGTTGATGGCCTGCGACGTCGCGAAGTGTGCCGCGAACTGGAACGGGTAAGGGTCGTATGGCATGCCGCGAAGGCCTTTTAGCAGCTGGCCGCGAACAGCCTCTATGTCCGTTTCCTCGATCATTTGCTTAATGCTTTTCACCTTTTCCATTGTTGCCTCGTTGACGTGGTAAACATTGCGTTATATTCTGCACAACGAATACCAAAACACAAGGACTTTTGAAATGATGAATATCGGCAAGCAACCAGATCCAGAAATTCACGAGGGTGCTATACAGCGGGCCTTTGTGCGCAGTATGGGTAACTCATTCCAGATCATGATCCCGAACTACTACACCCCGGACAACCTGGGCTATGAGGCGGATATGTTCTGTATCCGCAAGAGCCGCTACACGGTAGAGGTTGAGGTGAAGATCTCCATCTCTGACATGAAGGCCGACTTCCGCAAGGCCCACACGGTTTACCCGAAGACGGCGGAGGAGGCGGAAAAATACTGGCGGCGAGTTGACGGCGAGCGCATCCCGTACCCGGTAAAGATGAAGCATGACTGCCTGAAAGCTGGTGAGCTGATAGCCAACCGCTTCTACTTCCTGGTGCCGTGGACTATCGCCGACAAGGCACGTGAGATCCTGCCGGACTATGCCGGGCTTTACGTGTACAACCAGCGCGGACTGGTACATGAGGACAAGGTTGGGCCGATGCTGCACAAGCGTAAGCTCGATCCGAAGTATGACCAAGGGATCATGACTAACCTCAGTTACCGCTACCTGAGCCTGTGGTCACGGCCATGAAGTTCTATCCCATAGAGCAGATAGAGCGGCTCATGGTCGGCCGATGGGAGCTGCTCCTATCCCAGTACTGGGACAAGCGCGCATTCAACGGCAGGCATCAGGCCTGCCCGCTGTGCGGCGGTAACGACCGGTTCCGCTGGGGTGAGTCGAAGCAGGACGTCACGATGAAGGGGCGCGGTGCTGCAATTTGCAACCAGTGCGGCTCACACCTGGGCCTGTGGTGGTTCATGGAGACTACCGGCTATGAGTTCCCGGTGGCGCTGCATGAGATCGGGGCCAACTTCCTCAAGGTCGAGCCTGACCAGGAGATGACGACCGAGCCAGTGATCGCCCGCGAGGCATTCCCGAAGGCTCCGCGCATACGGATGGAGGAGAAGAACCTCTCAGCCGCGCAGAAGTACATCCGCAAGCAGCAGGCCGCGCCTGACTATGACCGCAGGTTTTGGATGGCCTACGACCTGATCGAGACGATGCGCAAATATCACATGTGAAATACAGTTGACAGGCATATAGCGCACAAGTAATATGCCCGAACACCCAACAGAAGGAGATGCAAAATGTCAGAACAAACCACCGTATCACCGAAGACCGCCAGCGCAGTAGCAGAGGAAATCAAGAAGGCTATCGGCCGCGGCCGCATCCCGGTAATTGTCGCAGACCAGCCAGCCATCGCGTTCATGATCGCCAAAGAGTCCAGTAAGGCCAACTTTACTGACGATAAGCAGCTGGGGATTAACGCCGGATTCACCGAGAAGGACGTGGTGAACCAGATCGCTAACGCCACGCTGTTCCGCAAGTCCTACCACCGAGTGCAGCACGCGGTGATCATCAAGTCGAGCAAGGCTGCGGCCGCTGGCAACTTCGACGGCCGGTACTTCGTGAAGATCATGTGCAACCGCCTGTATGTCACAATGGGCAGTCTGGCTAACTACCTGGCGGGGGCAGAATAATGGCTACTGTAACGCGCAAGACCATGAAGCCGGGGATGATCATCCGCTCCATCAAAAGCGGTAAGTTCATGTTCGTTGGCAAAGGCAGGAATGGCCGGGTGGTGGTCATCCACCTGCATGATTTTAAGCCGATTAGTCCGGCTCATGACGAGTGGGAGGTTGTTGGTGTTAACGCAAGGCTGAACAGGGGAATCAAATGGCGATCGGCTGTCGGAAAATGATCAAAGGCAGCGAACGCGGAAAGATGGTCGGCTGCGGGACGTACTTCCACGCAGGCGGCCGCCACGGACGCTGGCACGTGATCGATAATGTCGTGGTGTGTAAACGTTGTTTCAAACTGTGGAAGAAGGAGCACAAAGATGAAGAAGGCGATATTCCTGTTTAACCGCTCGCGGCACATGTTGCAGCCGTGGTTAGACGCTGGCTATGAGTGCTGGACGTTCGACGGCCAGCTGAAAGAGGGAGTTCACAACCCGGAGCCTGGTCTGTTCGAAGTGGGCATGTGGTTCGACGCCTCAGTTACCACCGTGCATGCCAACGACGTAGCCCGGATTGTAGGCGGTGGCGTGAAGTTCATCGCCTCGTTCGCGGAATGCACCTACCTGACCA
>ERZ1034973.194-NODE-194-length-43458-cov-19.627583_pt1 | contig 43458 bp, 81 predicted proteins | sample MGYA00520686_ERZ1034973 | MGnify/ENA primary metagenome ERZ1034973 (study PRJEB33766, sample SAMN09781775) | gut metagenome | biome: gut microbiome | host: Homo sapiens | place: Madagascar | study: EMG produced TPA metagenomics assembly of the PRJNA485056 data...
CGCAGGCAGCCGACACGCAGCGGTGACAGTCTGGAAAGACAGACAAACATAGGGGCGAATGTTCCAAGGCTGGCGAGGCGGTCTCCAAAACCGCTTGGGTGGGTTCGATTCCCAACCGTCCCTGCCAGAGGCCGGGTAGCGCCCGGACAATGTGAGACCGTCCGTCGAGGCTCACACGAAAATGAAAATGGCCGCTGAAAACTGCGCGTGGGGATGCGTCCCCCTTGCCGTGACTGATGAAAGCGCTTGGAATGCTTGCGGGGCCTCAAGCGGGCATGAGCGTGTGACAATCGAAGCGGCAAGACGGCCAATATGCGGCATAGGTGCCCCGTAAGGGGAGACCACAGCGAGTGACGGGGACTTTCCCCGAAGCGCTAAAGCAGGGCAGGACTGCAATGCCGTACCATCCCGGCCAGCGGGCGAGGAAGCGTAAAAAGCTAAGTATCAGGCGGCTGGTATAATTGCCAAGTTCCTGATGGCTGGTAGGAAGACACAGCGCAGCCGGGAGCCGATAAAAAAGATCTTGCGTACCATGTTTGGCTCGGGGAGAGCCGGATACGCAAGAGGTGTATGCCTTTCGGGGCGGGTAAAGTCTGCTATGTAAGGCCAAGGGGTGGGGGCTGGTAGCAAAACGAGGTGATGCCTTGTGATCGGAAAAACTTATACGCTGGAAGAAATGGACAAGCAGGTAAAAATCAATATGCGCCTGCTTGAAAAATTCAAGACCCAGCTTTGGGCTGAGTACGGATACACCGTGGAAAACATCATGAAGATGTTTGATACGCTGTATGAAGAACAACAGGAAGTAATGCCGTTACCGTGGTATGAGTATTGCTGCGGTGTAAGTGACACAAAAAAATGGAGTGGTGACAATGGCTGCAAGGCTGACAGACCGTCAAAAGAAGAAAATACTGGCGGACTATGTGCAGACGAACAACTATTGCGCCACGGCAAAAATTAACGGCGTGTCCGCAACGACGGTTAAGAACCTTGTGCGGGCAAATGCCGACATTGTGGAAAAGTGCGAGCAAAAAAAGGAAGAGAACACCGCCGATGTGATGGAGTACATGAACGACCACAAAGACCTTGTGTGTTCGTTCATCGGCAAGGGGCTTGAAATGCTCAACGACCCGGAAAAGCTGGCGGCGGCGAATCTCAGCCAGATCACCACGGCGATGGGGACGCTGATCGACAAGTGGGCGATGGTGCAAGAGAAAACCGGAGATAACAATGACGATGGTGTGATGGTGGTTATCGATGTCTAAGATACTTCTTTCGCAAAAGATCGCGCCGGTGTTCTATAGCATTGCAAAAGACGTGTTTCAACATGGGCACACGCATTACGATTTCAGCGGCGGTCGAGGTTCGCTAAAGTCTTCGACGGTATCTATCCTTGTCCCGCTGATTCTGATGCAGAAGCAGAACCGAAATTGTCACGCGCTGGTTCTCCGCAAAGTGGCAAATACGATTCGCGATAGCGTTTATGCACAATACATTTGGGCAATTGGTGAGCTGGGTGCGGCGGCGTATTGGGAAGCCAAAGTCTCCCCGATGGAGCTGATCTATAAGCCAACAGGCCAGAAGATCATGTTTCGCGGCGCTGATGACCCCATGAAGATCAAGTCTATCAAAGTCCCGTTTGGCTATATTGCCGTGACGCACTTCGAGGAAAAAGACCAGTTTGCCGGACGCGCGGAAATCCGAACCATTTTGCAATCCACCATGCGCGGTGGCTCTGTTTTCTGGAACTTCGAGAGTTATAACCCGCCGATCTCACGCGACAACTGGGCGAACAAGGACAGCTTAGAAGAACGCGCTGACCGGCTGTGTCACAAATCAACATATCTGCAAGCACCGCCTGAGTGGTTGGGAGAACAGTTTCTTGCAGAAGCGGAACACCTGAAAGAGACGGACGAGCGAGCATATCAGCACGAATATCTCGGTATCCCGGTAGGGACCGGCGGAAATGTGTTTGACAAGCTGGAACTGCGGGAGATTACCGATGAAGAAGTCAAGAGTTTCGACCGCATCTATCAGGGAGTGGACTTCGGCTGGTTCCCAGACCCGTTTGCTTTTATCCGGTTGCATTATGATCGGGCGCGAGAGACCATCTATCTGCTGGACGAGATTTACCAAAACAAATTATCCAACGAGCAAAGCGCGACCATGATTAAGCAGCGCGGATATAACAACATTAGGACGGTCTGCGACAGCGCCGAGCCGAAGAGCGTTGCTGATCTCCGCGCAATGGGTCTACCTGCGTATGAAGCGGTCAAAGGCCCCGGTTCTGTGGAATATGGAATGAAATTTTTGCAGCGGAGAACGATTGTTATTGATAGGCGACGCACACCGCACGCTTACGATGAATTTGTTGGATACGAATACGAACGAAACAAAGACGGTGACATTATCAGCGGATACCCAGACGCGAATAACCACCTGATTGACGCGACCCGGTATGCGTTAGAACTTGTCAGCCGCAGAATGGGAGTTATTGCATGAGCAGTGCAGTTATCCAAAAGTTAAAAGAGCTTGGCTATACAACGATCCCTGAAGAGTTTTATGGGCAAGTTGATCTGTGGGAATCGTGGTACGTTGGTAAAGTGAAGGGATTCCACCAGTACCGCAGATATAACGGCCACAAGTGGACTAAACACAATAGAGCAACGCTCAGCATGGGGAAAAAGGTCTGCGAGGACTGGGCGAACCTGCTCATGAACGAAAAAGTCAAGATCACGCTTGAGGGCAAAAAGGAACAGGATTTCATCGATCGCGTTTTGGCGGAAAACAATTTCACCGTCAAAGCTAATGAGATGCAGGAGATGAAATCCGCCCTGGGGACGGTGGCATATATCCCCCGCGTGACGGGGCAGGGCGTGACGGATTCTGGAGAGATCATCCCCGGTGACGCGTCCAGCATTGCGATTGATTATGCCACGATGCATGACATTTACCCACTTGCATGGCAGAACGGCTTTATTTATGATTGCGCTTTTACTTCCAGGGTTACGCGAGGCGGAAAGGATTATGTGTATTTCCAGATCCACCGCAGAGCGAATGATGGGACGTATGTAATCGAAAACCGAATTTACCGATACCAGAACGAACAGTTGTCCGATGAAGATTTGAAGAATGTTTCCGGGTTTGAACGCATCCCCCCTGTTGTATACACCGGAAGCAATAAACGGCAGTTTGTAATTGACAAGCCAAACATTGCAAACAACTTTAATTATCTTCTGCCTGTTGGCATTTCCGTTTTTGCAAATTCCATTGATGTGCTTCGCGGCGTTGATACTGCGTATGACTGCTACGTCAATGAGTTTGAAAACGGCCCCATGATGATGATGGTCAAAATGCCAGCGACAAAGTATGAAGACGGTGAACCGACACTGGATGACGATGACAGGCGGTTTTACCTTCTCCCGGAAGATACACAGCAGGGGAGCGTTGTTGAGACCGTTGCACCGGAACTTCGGACGGCTGCGCTGAATGTCGGCCTGCAAGACCAACTCAATATGCTTTCCAGCAAATGCGGGTTCGGTGAAACCTATTATCGATTCGATGGCGGCAGCATGGCAACGGCCACGCAGGTAATCAGCGAGAATAGTACCATGTTCCGCACGATCAAAAAGCATGAAGTCATTTTGGAAAGTGCTCTGGTTGAGCTTTGCAGGGTCCTTCTGCGGCTCGGTAATAAGGCGCTGGGTGCAGGGCTTGATGAAAATGTTGAAATCAGCATTGATTTTGATGATTCCATCATTGAGGACAAGCAGAGCGAATTTGCCCGCGACCTGCAAATGCTCAACGCAGGGATTATGAACGCCTGGGAATTCCGGGCAAAATACATGAACGAGGATGAGGCCACCGCAAAGGCGGCGCTGCCAAAGATGCAGGACATGACGGGCGAGGAAGAAACGGAGGTAGAGTAATGGGCGGTAGAGGTGGAGCCGGTGGCGGTGGTGGCGGCGGTTTACCCAAAGTGCAGCGACCTGTGGAGAGTTTCCCAGCACTAACTGGAACCGAAAAGCAGGTCAATTGGGCCAACAAAATCAGAGATGAAGTTTACGACACTCTCGTTGGAGAGATGTATAAAACCGAATCTGGGTTCAGGACAGAGGCCCCGAACTATATCACATCGACTAAAGACATGCAAACATGGGTAAAACAAACACGAGATGCTTTCCCAATGGCAAATAGCAAAATCTTAAAAGAAAAAGTAAGCAATAGCATAAACAGTCTACGCAGGGCATCCGATCAGTACGGTCGCATTCGAGCGTTAATCGAAAAAGAAACAAGTGCGCAATTCTGGATTGATCATAGAAGCACACACCCCGGCGATCCTGCGTGGAAAGCGTTCAAGAAAAAGATAATCGGTTATTAAGATGGCATGATTAACTTTGAAAATCTTGACAAGTTCACATTCCCCGGCGTTGGCAAGTACGATATTCCACAAATCGAGCCGGTAAAGGCGTACCCGCAGGGCGAGTTTATCCCCGTAAATTACCATTACACCGCGAAAGACACGAAAAGCAAGATCGTGCATTTCTTCGTGGACGATTATCAATTCGTTCGGTATTGGAACACGCCTGACAAGTACATTCCGCAACTGTCGCAGTTTGCTGCGGTGTGCGCGCCGGACTTCTCCACATACACGGATATGCCGCTGGCGATGCAGATATACAACCATTACCGCAAGCATTGGTTGGCGGCATACTGGCAGCTCCACGGCATGACGGTCTATCCAACGATCTCGTGGAGCGACGAGAACAGTTACGATTGGTGCTTTGATGGCGAGCCGGTTGGCGGAATTGTTGCGGTTAGTTCGGTAGGCACACAGCAGAACAAGGAAAGCAGGCGGCTGTTTCTGCGCGGTTACGAGGAAATGATGAAGCGGCTCTCGCCGGAATGGGTGATATTCTATGGAAAAGTGCCGGAAGAGTGCGACTGGAATGTTATTCGCGTGAAGCCGCACTATGACGAGATCGTGAAGCGGAGGGTGCAAAATGAAATATCCGTTCACGCCGGAACTGCTTGACGCGCTCCCAGAAGAACTCGCCGAACTGTACCGTGCTCTTGAGGATACGTTACTCGACGAGATATGCAGCCGCTTGAAACTGGCAAATCAGCTTAACGAGGTCACAGTACAGGATATTCGGGCACTGCGGTCCCACGGCATCGACCTAAAGGACATCGAAAAGGCAATCCGCGAGACTTCCAGCATCAGCAAAACTAAGCTGGACAAGTTGCTGGGCGATGTGGTCGCAAAGAACCAGCAGTATTACACCGATATGATTGACCTTGCGCATATCACCCAGCCTGAGACACTGGTTGACGCTGCGGAAGTGGCGGCGATTAGGACGCAGACACTTGATACATTCCACAATCTGACCGCATCCATGGGCTTCTTGGTGGACGCTGGGCGTACAATGCTCCCACCTGCCAAAGCGTACCAATGGGTACTTGACAGCGCAGCGTTGCAGGTGCAGAGCGGTGCAATCAACTACAATCAGGCGATTAAAACAGTTGTGAAGGAACTTGCGGACAGCGGTCTAAAAGTGGTTAACTACGAAAGTGGTCATCGGGATCATGTCGATGTTGCCGTGCGAAGAGCCGTAATGACCGGCGTATCTCAAATCTGCGCCAAGTATACAGAGCAATCCGCAGAATATCTGGATACACCCTATTTTGAAGTTTCGGCCCATGTTGGCGCACGAGATAAGCCGGGACCGTCACCATGGTCATCGCATAAGGATTGGCAAGGCCGTGTTTACAGCGTCCGTACTGGGGACATTTACCCGAGCATTTATGACGTTTGCGGCCTGGGCGCTGTTGACGGCTTGGAAGGGGTCAACTGCCGCCACAGGCGGTTCCCGTGGGTTGAGGGCGTGTCCGAGCGCACTTACACGGATGAACAGTTGGAACACATCGATGATGGTCATGGATGCACGTTTGATGGCAAGGATTACACTGCATACGAGGCAACCCAAATGCAGCGCCGTATTGAGCGTACGGTTAGAAAGCTAAAGCGTGAAAAAGCCGCCTACAAGGCCGCAGGATTGCATGAAGACGAGACTGCGGTAAACATACGGCTACGGCGGTTAAACGCTAAATACAAGGCGTTTAGTGCGGAAGCTGGCCTGCCGGAGCAACCGGAGCGGATGCGCGTCTATTTCACGGATGACGCAACGTTAAAAACGGCAAATGCCATGAAAACGCATCGGGCAGAAGTGGCAGCGGCTAACGCTAAAGACGATAGAGACACTCTTGAGTTTTTCGGCGCAGACGCAAGAGATAACTTGAATTCTATTGTAAAAAGACGTACAATGAAGCTGGAAAATGGCTTTGCCTGTTTCCCGGATGGGGACCCATTAAACGAGAATGTTAAAAGGGTAAAGCCACTTAAAACGTATTTTGACGTTGCTATGCACGGGAGCCAGTCGGCGGTTGGATTTGGCTCAGAAGAAACAAACATGTCACCGAGATTGCTTGCGTCTGTAATTCGACATAGTAGTGGATGGGGCGGGCAAAAAGTGAGGTTGTTGTCATGCAACACAGGCAAGCGTATTGAAAATGATTATTGCTTTGCAGAGGAACTTGCAAATGCGCTTGGCGTAAAAGTAAAAGCACCAACCGATGTTCTATACATACCGCCTAACGGGGAAATGTATGTGGGGGACAGCGGAGAGGGATATTTTGAAACGTATAAGCCAAACGAAAGGGGGCGGGTAAAATGATGCTATTCGGATATTTTAAAGGCATGAAATATAGCACTCATGGCGATGACTTTGAAAAGTATCGCACGTTTAGAAATACTATCAGCCGGGATAAAATCGTTGAGCATATAGAATCATTAAACCCAGCCCTTGCGTGTTTTGAAACGTTTGATATTTTTACGGGAGAAAGATTGCGAGCGGGTCAATACATTGATGGCGATTTCAGGTTCCCACTTGATTTTCTGCATTACTACAAGAATTATAACATTGGCATCCCTTATGAGTACGAAGCGTACTTGAAAGAAATTGGGGTGGGCTGATGGATGATAAACTGATGCAGGCCATCGAGGCTATTATCCGGCGCGGCAATGACGCGGAGATCCGGCGCAAGGGTGACGGGTACATCGTGTTAGAGGTCAAGAAAACAATCAAATATTCAACTCCCGCGTAATTGGGCGCGGGAAAGGGCAATAGGAGCCAGCTGCCGAGTTTTCCTCGGCGGTTGGCTCTTTTGTTGTAATACGCAGTGGGGAATGACGCTGTGGAATAAAGGAGAATAAAAAAATGGCAGACGAAATTAGGACTTTTGATGAAATACTGGCTGACCCCACCTACAAGGCGGAGTTTGACAGGCGAATCACAAAGGCGCTTTCGACTGTTCAGAGCAAGCTGGACGCGGAAGTGGAAAAAAACAAGCAGTTTTTAGCAAACGGCAACGCGGAAACGGACGCACTCAAAAAGGAGATCGAGGACTACAAGTCCAAGATTGCCGATTATGACTACGCAGACGTTATCCGTAAAACGCTTTCTGAGAAAGGCGTGAAGTTTAGCTCTAAAGCTGCCGAGAAGGCGTATTTGGCAGACCTGAAAGCAAAGCATCTTGAAATCAAAGACGGCGCGCTTGATGGGTTTGACAAATGGCACGAGGAACAAGTCAGCGCCGATCCGTCCGCGTTTCAGGATGGCGTAAAAATTGACTGGTCCGCTGCCGTTGGCGGCGGTGAAAAGAAAACTGACACCAATGCCGCGATGAACAATCTGATTCGCGGCGCACTCAAGTAAAAAAAGGAGAATATAACATGGCAAGTATTGATCGTTCCGCACTTTCTGGCCTGATCCCGGAACCCGTAACTCGCGAGATCATGCAGGGCGCTATCGCTGAATCTGCCGTTCTGCGCATGGGCCGCAGACTGGCAAATATGTCCAGCAAGACGCAGACCATCAATGTGCTCGACGCGCTTCCCTCCGCGTACTTTGTCAACGGCGAAGCTTCTGACAGCGGAGCTGGTGAGGCATTCAAGCAGACCACGAAGATGGCGTGGGACAAGAAGAAGCTGTACGCCGAGGAAATCGCCGTCATCGTGCCCATTCCCGAGGCCGCTCTGGACGATGCCGACTATGACATCTGGGGCGAGGTTAAGCCCCGCCTGACCGAAGCTTTCGGCAAAGTCATCGACGCAGCTATCCTGTTCGGCACCAACAAGCCCAGCACTTGGCGCACCGGCGTTGTACCCGCTGCCATCGCTGCCGGTAACGGTGTGCCCGTCGGCACCAGCGTGTTCGATGACATCATGGGCGAGAACGGCCTGATTGCTAAGGTGGAGCTGGACGGCTTCAACCCCAATGGCGTTATGTCCGCTATCCAGATGCGCGGCAAGCTGCGCGGCCTGAAGGACACCGCCGGCCAGCCCATCTTCAAGACCGATATGCAGGGCGCTACCAGATACGGCCTTGACGGTATGGATATGTACTTCCCCATGAACGGCGCGTTCGACCCTGCGCAGGCGCAGATGATCGTCGGCGATTGGAGCCAGCTCGTTTATGCCATTCGCCAGGATATGACCTTCAAGGTCTTTACCGAAGGCGTGATTCAGGACCCCGCCACGAAGGACATCGTCTACAACCTCATGCAGAACGATATGGTCGCACTGCGCGCTGTCATGCGTCTTGGCTGGGAGATTGCAAACCCCATCAACGCTTACAACGCAGAAAAGGTGAACCCGTTCCCCTTCTCCGTTTACGGCAAGGGCGGTGCTATCTCCACCGTTGCTGTGTCCCCTGCTACCGCCACCGTAAAGAAGGGCGAGAGCAAGTTGTTTACCGCCAAGGTTGACGGTGAGGGCATCATCAACGGCGAGGTTGAATGGTCTCAGGATGGCGCCAAGAGCAAGATCAGCGATGAAGGCGTCCTGACTGTCTCCGCTACCGAAACCAAGGGCAGTATTACCGTTACCGCCAAGTCCAAGCAGGACGGCACAAAGACCGGCACTGCCACTGTCACTGTTTCTGGCTGATTTGAAAGGAGCTGACCCAATTGACATACGCTGATTACACATACTACTCCGGTGTCTATATGGGCACTGTAAGCAGTGGAGATTTTCCGCGTCTGGCTGTCCGGGCCAGCTCCTTCCTCGATTATTTCACGCAGAACCGAGCCAAGGACAACGTGGATATGGATGCGGTAAAGATGTGCTGCTGTGCGCTGGTTGACAAGTACGCGGTCATCGAAGCCGCGCAGGCGCTTGCAATGAAGAACCTTGCGACTGCTTCCGTTAATGACGCAGAGGTCAAAAGCGAGACTGTGGGCGGTTATTCCCGCACACTGGCGACCGGCGGTGAATCTGCCGTTTCTGCGCTGAACGCTACGGATGGGGCAAGAAAGCTGCTCGCAGAGACCTGCATGGAGTATCTCGCCCACACTGGCTTGCTGTACCGAGGGAGGGGGTGCGGATCATGTACGCTCCCCACACTGTAACGATCTACAATCCGGTCAAAGAAACCGACAAGGAGACGTTTCAGGAAACGCAAAAGCTGTATGTGACCGTACTTCGTGGCGTGATGCTGCAAGCGTCTAAGGCGGTTAACGTGCGCGAGAGCGGCCTTGCCGGAGCGGATGCGGTTGACCTCTACATCCCGTTTGGCGTGGAAGCTGTGGACGGCTTTACCGGCAAGGTGAAAACCTATGCCGGTCCGCAGCGGTTTTACGCTGCAGAGGACAAAACCGACCTGTGGACGCTTTCTGTCAAAGGCAACGGCGGGACAACGTTTTTCATCAAAGGCGAGTTTGTGACAGACAATGAAACTGTGGCGCTGGCTCAGGACAACTGCTACACCGTGACCAAGGTTGACGAGAAAGATTTCGGCAGCGTTGATATGCAGCACTGGCAGGTCGGAGGCGTGTAATATGGCGTTGAAATTCTCCGTTCAGACGGACGGCATGGACGCTGTAAAAGAGGCCGTTTCCAAGGGCTATGATCGCGCAGAACACGTTCTGGCGGTGCAGGTCGCAAAAGATACCGCTCCGTTCGTGCCTATGCTCACAGGCTCTCTTAGAACGCGCACAAGGGTAACGGGAAACACGGTTGTTTATCCAGGGCCGTATGCCAGATATTTGTACTACGGCAAACTGTACGTTGACCCGCTGACCGGAAGCTCTTATGCGCGGAAAGGAGTTACGAAGGTTCCGGCAGTGCCGGAAAAGGATTTGATTTTCCACAGAACCGGGACCTGCTCCCATTGGTTTGAAGCATCCAAGGCGCAGAACATGGAGAAGTGGGTGCGTGTAGCAGAAAAGGCGGTGAAGCGTGATCTCTAAAGAAAAACCTGTAATGCTGGCATCCAGCAGCGAAAAAGCAGATCTTGACCGCCTGATGCTGATTTGGGCGAATCGCTTTCCCGGTATCCCGGAGAATGTGGATCTTATCAAGTACGAGTATTTCGCGGCGAAAACGGTAGGCATGGCGCTTTCCTCCGTTCAGGGGGCCGTTATCACCAAGAAGTATATCTGCGGTGGATATCAGGCGGAGTATTCGTTCGAAATCCATTACCAGATCGCACCACCCGGCAAGAGCGACGATACACGCTTGAAGGCGGTTGAGGCTTTAAACAAATTCGCGGACTGGGCGCAGATGCAGCGACCGGACATTGGAGAGGGCAGGCGCGCCCTCCGCGTTGAGACGTCTGCGTTTGCATCGTATCTCGGCGCGACAAGCGACCAATACGAGGACTACATGGTCCCGCTAAAACTGATTTACGAGGTGAATGTATAATGGCAGATTTAACTTTTGCGACGCCCGAAGGTCAGACCATTGACCGCGAGCTTTTGATCGCGTATCTGAATACCGGCTCTAAGGAAGCTCCCACTTGGAGCGCCATCGGTAAGCGTGTGGAGGATTCCAGTGAAGAGATGGACTGGGGCCAGGAGAGCAAACAGGACATTCTGGGCAACACCTTCACCACCATGAAGAAGCCCGTTATTTCCCAGACCTTTGATCCCATCCCTCTGGATGCCGGTGACGCTGCTGCGGTGAAGATGTGGAACCTCGCCGTCAAGGATCATGACGCGCAGGCTCTTGCCAACCAGGATATGATGATTGGACACTTCTATGCTACGTCCGGTGAGGCGAAGTTTGCCGAGCGATATGATTCCTGTGCTATTGCCGTGACGGGCATCGGCGGAGATGGCGGCGGTACGCTCAACATCACGAGCGAGATCACCTACGGCGGCAATCGTACGCTGGGCACCATTACCAAGGATACCAGTGGCGTGACCTTTACGGCAGGGGCTTAAAAACAAAGGGGCGGGCGCAAACCCGCCCCAATTTCGGAGGCTATTATGAAAGACCTGATTTTCGATACCGGTTTAGTTACCTACAACATCAACGGAAAATGCGAATTTTCTTTCAATCCTACCGACAGCGCTTTCGTGGAAAAGCTGTTTAACGCCTTTGACATCCTCGACAAAAAACAGGATGCGTATAAGGCAGAAGTGGAAAAGACCGCCAACAAGCGGGAAGTTTTTGAAACAGCCCGGAAGATGGACGAGGAAATGCGCGAGATCATCAATGATGTGTTTGGCTTCGACATTTGCTCCGCACTGTTCGGTGAAATGAACGTATACGCGCTGGCGGACGGACTGCCGGTGTGGGCGAACCTGATGCTTGCCATCATGGACGAGGTTGATACCACCTTTGCCAGAGAGCAGAAAGCCACTAATCCCCGCGTGAGCAAGTATACGAAGAAGTACCACAAATGAGGTACGATCTGCCGACTGCCGTAGAGGTAAACGGCACTGAGTACCAGATACGTTCTGACTATCGCGATATCCTGACCATCATTGAGGCGCTTTCTGACGCTGAGTTGTCGGAGGAAGAAAAGGGCGAGGCCATGCTCGATATTTTCTATCCGGGCTTTGCGGAAATGCCGCAGAGCGATTACGAGGAAGCGATCAAGCAATGCGCAAAATTCATCAACTGCGGCGAAGAGCAGCATGAGGAAAAGCGTGGGCCAAAGCTGATGGACTGGCAGCAGGACTTCCCACTGATCGTTGCCCCAGTCAACCGCGTTCTGGGACAAGAAGTCAGATCCGTTGAGTATCTGCACTGGTGGACGTGGGTATCCGCATATCAGGAAATCGGGGATTGCACCTTTGCCCAGGTTGTGGGAATCCGCAATAAAAAGGCAAAGGGGAAGAAACTGGATAAAAGCGAACAGGAGTTTTACAAGCAGAACCGGCACTTGGTTGATTTCAAGCGGCAATATACGGAACAGGACGAGGACGTTATCAGCAAATGGATATGAAAACCGCCCTTCGGAGAGGGCGGCGTAGGTCATGTGAGACCATAAGATATTTTGCTGTAAAGAACATAATCGTCAAAAGAAAGAACTGCTCTACCGGGGAATATACCCTCGCCATACCAGACGTAATTTTTGTAGACACCGATAATGCTACCAGAACTTCCAATCTCGGTATACAAGTCTCCCTCACCGCCGATTATTTCGACAACTTGAGAGTATGTCATGCCCGGTGTTATCATATCAAATTCGTGCTGGGTAATTGTTCCTTTACTTTTCTTGTTGGAGTTATCTGTTTCTTTTTTGTCAAATGCATTGTATTTTACTTGACCATTGTAAACAGTAACTAAAATATCACCAGACTCAGTTAATAATTGGCTGCAAATGTTCTGCGTACCATAGTCTTTTTCGAAAATTTCATTGCAAGCAGACACGGTGGCGTCACACAGGAGCTGCGTCATATCGTCCCATCCAACAGGCATTTCGTCTGCGCTATATCCATCGCACGTAACGTGAGTTTCTAACCAGTTTGTCATGTTTGATGTTTGGATTTCCCGATCTGGGAACGCAGCGGCGAAAATTGAGTTTACATCTTCGTATGTGTTTGGGTCTTTTGGCACGATGACATCTTTTGATTCTGCAATTGGGATCTTTGACTCGCTTGGCTCAGAAGCACACCCAGAACAAATTGAAACCGAAAAAACAACGAGCAATAGCATTATAATTCTTGATTTCACGTTTATCCCTCCTTACGCTCTATATATATCACATTTAATCCGTAATGTCACGCAGAAAGCGAGGCGATTTAATGGCGGCAGACGGTTCCATTGTCATCAAAGCTGATGTCGATGATAAACAGGCACAAAACGAACTAAACCGACTTACTAAAAAAATAGATTCGCTCAATGAAAAAATAAGCGATAAAAAGCAGCAGGCAATGCCACTCGTGGAGCAATCAAGGCAGATCGCCGCAAATCTCGATGAAGCTAAATCTAAGCTGTCGCAAATGAAAAGCGGGAACGAATTTTTTACATCAAGTGCGATTAAAGACCAGGAACAAACCGTGGCAACGCTGCAAAAAGAATGGAATGGTGTGCAAAAAAGGGTTGAGGCTGTAGATGCGTCCATTGCCAAAGATACCAGAAGCCTTGAACGAATGAGTAACCGGGCGGGAGAACTTTCTGCGCAGATTGCTGGCACAAGTAAGAGTTCTACTGCGCTGGCCGCTGCAAGCAAAAAAGCAGATAAATATATGGACCGATTTTCTCGCAGAGTAAAAGGGCTTGTCCGCCGCGTGTTTGTGTTTGGCTTAATTGTGCAAGGACTCCGTTCCGTGCGCGAGTGGCTCGGGAAGGCGGTTAAAACCAACGATCAGGCCACAAAAGCGATATCGCGATTAAAAGGTGCTTTGCTAACACTCGCACAGCCGTTTGTAAATGTTTTGCTTCCGGCGTTTACATCATTCGTGAATTTGCTAACCCAATTTGTGACTGCTATGGCAAAAATTACAGCGGTTTTGTTTGGGTCGACGATTGATCAAACAAAAAAAGAAGCAGAGAACCTTTACAAAGAATCAGACGCTTTAAACGAAACGGGCGAATCGGCAAAAAAGGCGGGCAAAGCGCTTGCCTCGTTTGATGAAATTAATAAATTAAACGGAGGCAATAAGGAAAAAACAGAACCGGACTTTAATTTTTCTGAAAATGAAAATTGGCTCGATAAAATGCTTGGAAGCGCAGCGGAAAAAGTTGCAAGCGCTTTGATCTTAGCGGGCATTGCCTTTATTGCCATCGGTGCATCGGTCGGCAGCATTAAGATGGTTATAACGGGACTGCTTCTCATTGGCGCTGGGCTTTTTGTCGCAGAGGAAACCGGAGTATTGCAATCCTGGGTGGATACACTTGGCCTCAATAATGTTGCGGAATTTATTGTGACGGCTGTGATCCTTGCTGGCATTGCAATGGTCGCAATCGGAGCGGCAACGGGAAACATCCTCCTTGTGATTGCTGGACTTCTGCTGATTGGACTTGCCGTTCTTTATGCAAAAAACAGCGGCATGATGGATGATTGGGCAGAAACGCTTGGGCTTAATCGCGCTGCATCTTTTATCACGGCAGCATTGTTGATCGCTGGTTTTGCGTTAATCGCCATTGGTGCGGCTACCGGTAATATTCTAATGGTGGTTGCCGGAATTGCTTTAATAGCTATTGGCATTTATGTCGGTGTAAAAAGCGGAACGTTTACGGACTGGGCAAGCGCACTCAAATTAGATTCGGCTTTTGGATATGTGACAGCAGCTATGCAAATCGCCGGAATTGCTATGATCGCCATTGGCGCGGCAATGGGAAACATCGCGATCGTACTTGCGGGTGCGGCGCTATTAGGGTTTGGCATTGCGGCAGAAGTCATTGGGCAAGAAAGGCTTGAGGCATGGTGGGAGAAGTTAAAGCTGACCTCCGTTGCACAGTGGATATCAGTTGCGCTTCTTCTTGGCGGTATTGCATTGGTCGCATTTGCGGCGGCTACGGCGAACCCGATTCTTTTGGCAGTTGGACTTGGCATTCTTGGCATGGGAATAACTGCAGCAATAAATGAGGGCCACCTCAAGAACTGGGTTGAAACACTCGGTTTGAATAAGGTTGTTGGCTGGGTATCTGTTGCCCTTATGCTTGCAGGAATTGCCCTTATTGCATTTGGCGCAATGACCATGAATATCTTTATGCTTTTGGCTGGTGCGGCTTTGCTTGTGAGCGGTTTTGCGATAGACACAACCACAAACAAATTTCAGAGCTGGGTTGAAACCTTGCATCTGAATGAAGTTTCCGGATGGGTGTCTACGGCAATGCTTTTGCTGGGTATCGCTCTTGTGGCTATTGGCGCTATGACGCTGAATGTCCCAATGCTTTTAGCTGGTGCGGCGCTGCTTGGCGTTGGTATAGCTGCAAAAGCAGGCGGGTTTAATTCTACGAAATCTGTTTCTGGCGGGAATCCGGCGGCACGGTCCGCTATGCCTGCAATTAGCCCCGCATCCGTTCCGCGTTTAGCGACCGGCGCAGTGATTCCACCGAACCGTGAGTTTCTGGCGGTGCTGGGCGACCAGAAGCAGGGGAACAACATTGAAGCCCCGGAATCTGCCATTGAGGCGGCGGTAGCCCGTGGCATGGCGCAGTATGGCGGCGGCAATCAGACGGCAATCCTCAAGATCGGCGAACAGGAATTGGGCCGGATCATTTTCAAGCTGAACAAAGACCAGACGCAGCGCGTCGGTATTAAGGTGACCTAAAGGCGGTGGGTATGAATTACATCAAAATTAACGGGACTTCATTTGATGTGAATGTCGCGATCTCCAAGTACAACGAAAATTTCAGCGTTCTCGATGGGGAGAACGCTGGGAGATCGAAAGACACAGGCCGGATGATCCGCGATGTTCTGGGAACGTACATCGGGCATAAGGTGACTGTTTTCCGCAGAGGGAACGATTACAGAAGCTATGATGCGTTCTGGAACTACCTGAAAGCCCATTCCATTGACGATTCCGTTTTGCTTGAAGCTGCGGACGGCAACACAACTATTTCCTATCGTGCATACTACACAAGCGCGTCACACGATATCGAAAAAGTCGAAAACGGAATCAATTATTGGGGAGAAATTGAAATCCATTTCATCCCCATCGCACCACAAATCACGCGGTAAGGAGGGCTTATGGATTATATCATGATCGGCCCTTATCAATTTGACCGGGATGCGTCTAAGGACGATATGCGGTTAGACTACTGCTCGTCTTTTCAAGAAGTTGCATTGGATGAAAGCAGCCTTTCGTTCGATACGGTCAGCGTAGAGGTTTGCACTAAAACAATAGGCGCACAGCTTTCTACGCTCCCCAATAACACCCCCATTATTGTTTACAGAGGCGGCGAAATCAAAGCAAGATTTGTGAGCAGTGGCGTTTCTCGTATCGGGCCTGTCACTTATCAACTTACAGGGCGGTCCCCTATGGGCGCGCTTACCGGCATGGTGCATACTGGCGGCATTTACACAGGCCAGACCGTGGAAGAGGTTGTAAAAGAAATCTGCGGCAACATCCCTTCGCTGATAAAAAGTGTATATGCCGGAGTTAAACTTTACGGCTGGCTTCCTTATGCGGATGGGAAAGAACGCTCTGCACGAGACAACCTCGCGCAAGTGCTTTTCGCCATTGGGGCCTATCTCCGCACAGACCTGAACGGTGTTTTGAGAATTGAACCATTGTGGGACGGTACGGCATCGTTGATTGATGTCGACCGATCTTACATCGGGGGAACCGTGAAATACGATTCACCTATCTCTGCCGTGACGGTAACGGAGCATCAATACGTTGCGGGAACGGAAGTAAAGGAGCTATTCTCCGGCACGGCGCAGAATGGCGATATCATCACATTTTCCGAGCCGATGCACTCCCTCTCTGCGACTGGATTTACAATCTTGGAGAGCGGCGCGAACTACGCCAAGATTTCCGCTGGCACTGGGGCACTGACCGGCAAGGCGTATATCCACAACACCCGCCTAATCACGCAGCCTGTGACGGCTGGCGCTGTGGAAAACATCAAATCAGTTACAGACGCCACGCTGGTATCTCTGGTGAATTCCTACGCCGTGGCGAAGCGTCTTGCAGACTATTACCGATGCCGCGAGACTATCACCAATGACATTGTAAGCGGGCACGAGAAACCGGGCCATGTTGTGAGCGTATATCATCCGTATGACAAGAAAATGGTTTCTGCGTGTATCCAGTCTTTGGACACCACCATAAGCGCAACGCTTAAAAGCAGCATGGAAGCGCTGGTGGGCTTCACCCCGGCGCAGCCGGATGCATCGGAATATTTTGACGCCCGGGAAGAACTGACGAAAGATGGAGAGTGGACATCCTCCACGGGAAAGTTTACCGCTGTTCTGATTGGCGGTGCATGGGGAGGATTCAGCGGAAAGCAGGGTGCTTCCGGAGGTACCACCGGCAAAACCTACAGCAGCAGCGGCGTCAGCACCAAAAATCAGGGAATGATGGCGTCCAAGGGCGGTGACGGAGGCGAGGCCGGACTGGGCGGATCTGGTGGGAGGATCCTTCAGATTTCCGTCACATGCGACCCCGGCACGAAATTCTCAATCCACATCGGAAAAGGCGGCGCAGGCGGCGGACATTCGGGGAGTGATTCCGTACAGGGATCCGAAGGATCCGCCACCACGTTCGGAACCTACACATCCGCAGACGGAGCCGCCAGCAATGCAGGGTATCTGGATCTGATTACCGGAGAGGTCTACGCCGCCAGAGGCGCCGCAGGCATCCCCGGCGGCAAAGGCGGCGGAACAAAAGACAACGCAACCGCCGGAGATGACGAACCAAATGAACCCGGTGGTAGTGTCGTGGATGATTCCGGGACGGTCTGGCTCCCCGGAGCAACTCCGCAGCCCCCAATTCCCATCAGATCGCAGAGCATCGGCGTCTATGACAGCAACACGGAAAAAGCCGGAGACCTGTATGCGGGCGCAGGCCCGGGAATTGGCGGCGGTGCAGCAGTAGGAGCTAATGGCTCCGATGGTGACGCCGGGTACGGCAGAGTACGCAGCACGTCGCAGGTGGGGTGGGGCAGCTATTCCATCACATGCAATGGCGGCACTGGCGGAAAAGGTGCGGACGCCGTCGCACCCGACAAGGTTGCGGGCAATCGGGGAACCGGAGGCCGGGGCGGCCATGGAGGCGGTGGCGGCGGAGGGTTTGGCATCTGCGAGGCCAGCAGCCGCATCTATACTGGCCATTCCCTATCGATTGCTTATAACGTCAACGCGGGAACCCCGGGGCAGGGCGGAAACGGCTCCGATGGCGGCGAAGGCGGAGACGGGTGCGTGCTTATCTATTACCGCAAGCTCAGAACAATTCAGCCAGGCCCTCTGGCAACAGCAGACGGTAAATGGCTGCTGGATAAGCTGGGCCGCAGAATGATTGTATAAGGAGGCAGCTATGGCAACACTGGAAGAGCGTGTGACGGCACTGGAAACCCAGCTGGCAGCGCTGACCGCTCCGCCCACGGAGTATTACACGTTGGCAGAAACCGGCGAGACGGTAGACGCTGCCGTGCGGGCCGTAAAAAGCGGGGCCTTCGTGGTCCCGTCCTCCACGGCGGGGAGCGTCAAAAAATTCAAGCTGACGGTGGATGATACCGGCACAGTCAGCGCTACGGAGGTGACAACCTGATGGTACAGGGCGATGCTTATAGCATTGATATTACAATCCAGAATCAGGGTCAACCCCTCAGTGTGGAAGGCGTGGAGCTGGTGGAGGTCACGCTGCTGAACATCACCCGCAGCTACCCGGAGGAAGTCACTTACTCTGACGGGAAATTCCATTTCCCCATCACCCAGCAGGAGACCTTCAAGCTCCCGCCCATGTGCCCTATGCAGGTGCGTGTCAAATTCAACGGCGGGGACGTCATTGGCTCCCGTATCCAGATGGTGGAGGTAGCCGGGGCCATCAGCAAGGCGGTGCTGTGATGCTTACCTTCGAATTGCAGCCGCGCAAGGCTCTTGAGGTCTCTTTTGCCGTGTCCATCGTCGCGGGAAAGGGAGACCCCTACACCGGGGCGTATCAGGTGACGCCCAAGATCTACGGCCCGGTGGTGCTGGAAACAAAGGACAAGTCCATGGCGGACGATGTGACGGTCTTAAAAATCCCCCAATTTGAGGTGTCCAACGAGGCCGGGGGAAATACATTGATTATGGGAGACGAATATTATGGCGGATAAGTACATCAACAAGGTCATCATCGGCAATGACGTCAAGCTGGATCTCACCGCTGACGATATCACGGCCGACAAGCTGGCAAATGGCATCAAGGCCCATGACAAGAGCGGTGCTCCCATTGTGGGCACCAGCACCTTCGACTCTGACACCTCCGAGGACACCGCCGTCGCTGCGGAGATTCTTCTGGGGAAAACGGCCCACGCAAAAGGCGCGAAGCTGACCGGCACCATGCCGAATCAGGGCGGCAAGACCCTTGACATCACGGACAAGGCAACTCCCGTTTCCATCCCTATGGGCTTCCATGACGGCTCCGGCAAGGCGCAGATCGCGGAGGCGGAGGCGGCAAAACTGATCCCCGCCAACATCCGGGAAGGCATCACGGTCTTGGGCGTGGCCGGTACCATGAGCGGCAATGAGGGCATAAAGGCGCAGGCCAAGAGCGCCACGCCTACCTTTGCCCAGCAGGAGATTTTACCGGATGAGGGCTACAACTGCCTGTCCTCCGTCACTGTGGCGGCGATCCCTGTCAGCTACACCGACAATGAGCAGGGAGGCCAGACCCTGAAAGTAGGTGCGTAAGGATGGCGGTCAACAAGGTCGAGATAAACGGTGAGACGAAGTTGGATCTGACGCAGGACACCGTGACCCCGGAGAATCTGCTCTCCGGGGCCACCGCCCACAATTCCGCAGGCGTCCAGATCGTCGGCAAATACCAATCCGTGACCCTCACAGGGCTTGAAATCACAGCTCCGCCCAAAAAGACCGCCTACCTGACCGGAGAAGCCTTTGATCCAACAGGGATGGTAGTCACGGCCACCTATTCCAACGGGGCGAAACTGGAGAACCCTGCGTACACGGTGGCCCCGTCCGGGGCGCTGGCTGTGGGAACAACTACTGTCACCATTACTTACTCCGAGGGCGGCATCACGAAAACGGCAACGCAGGCAATCTCCGTGTCTTTTAAGTCGGCTGCGTCAGCGTCAACCAGTGCGGCGGCTGGTGTGTCATATACTTCCGGTTTGTCCGGTTTGTCTGCGGAGGACGTCACTGCATTCGCTGAGGCAATTTCTAATAACAGCAACATTACAAATGCGACCTCCACTGTTTATGTGGATTTTGGCAGTATTCACCGCAAGATCAGCGTTGGCGATCAGGTAACATTGCCGTTGGACGGAACCAATTATGCTTTCGACGCGATCGGCTTCAATCACGATACGCTGACTACGCCCACGGCATACGGAGTTGCGACCGCCACCGGTAAGGCGGGCATTACGTTCCAGATGCATGATCTGTTTGTAACAATCTTCGCGATGAATGACAGCCGAACTAATGCTGGCGGTTGGAAGAGCAGTAAGATGCGCACATCCACGATGGCAACCATGAAGGGGTATCTGCCTTCCGCTTGGCAGACCGCCATTAAGCCGGTCAATAAAGCGTCTGGCACTGGCGGTGGCTCTTCCAGCGGCACAGAGACGGTCTCTGATAACTGCTTCCTGTTGGCAGAAGGCGAGATTTTTGGCAATACGACGAATTCTGTGGCCGGAGAGGGTGTTCAGTACGCCTACTACAAGGCGGGCAATTCAAAAATCAAGAACCTGAATGGATCCGCTTATCTCTGGTGGGAGCGTTCCCCTGCTTCCGGCGGCAGTGATGCCTTCTGTTTTGTTTACACCAGCGGCAGCGCCGGCAATTACTACGCCGACGCTCCTGTTGGCGTCGCGTTCGGCTTCTGCGTTTAAAACGCCGGAGGTTTAATCCTCCGGCAGATCCCACAGGGCTTCCGACGCAACTTGCTGGGTGACGATCTTTTACAGGGGCTGCGTCGGAATGTGTCGGAATGCGGGAACAAAAAAATTTTAGAGGTGTGTTATGACGGAGACGATAATCTGCGCCCTCATCACAGGGGGGCTGACGCTGATGGGCGTGCTCATCGCCAACGGCAAACAGCAGGCGATCACGGACACCAAACTGGACGAGCTGACCCGCGAAGTGCGGGAGCACAACAGCTTAGCCCAGCGGGTGCCGGTGATCGAGGAACAGATCAAGGTAATCAACCACCGGATCCAGGATCTGGAGCATATCAGTGAACGCTGAAAGGAGAACGCTATGGAAAACATCAAGAAACGGCTGGGCAATCTGCTTGCGGTGAAAAGTCTCGTGACCATCACCCTGACGGTGGTGTTCGCGGTGCTGGCCCTGCGGGAGACCATTAGCGGCAGCGAGTTTCTGACCATCTTCACGGTGGTCATCGGCTTTTACTTCGGCACCCAGAGGGTCAACGAGGACAAGAACAGTTAAAACCGGTTGAACAATCAACCGTAAATTTGAAAGGGGTACATACCATGGAAAAGATCTACGAGAACATCATCAACGAGGGCAAGAAGAACGGCAAGAAGCTCAGCGAGATCAACGCGGAACTGAAGGCGGCGGGCGCCACCTTCCATCTGGACTACACCATGACCCCGGACGGCCCCCAGACCGGCTGGAGCGAGAAGGAGATGGCCGAAGGCTTCATGCCCGCCGAGACCGAGCCGGAGGACGTGAAGCACCTCCACGATTACATGCGGCGGAACCCCGCCAAGGCCAACACCGAGGAGGAGGTCTGGGTACCCGAAGGCCATTACCGCATTACCTTTGACGAGGACGGTCACGCCACCAAGGCCGTGAGAATCAATGGTTGATACGTTCGACTGCGCAAGAGCGCAGATCTACCACAACACCGGCAAGCTGACCCCGGCGCAGATCAAGGCCAAGACTGGCTGCACCCACATCATCAACGGCTACCTGTTTAACGGCAAGTTTCAGCCGGTGGGCTGGACGGTGATCGACGGCAAGATCATCAGCCGGGACAAATACCAGGACTGGGGTGTGTCCATCGGCTCCGACGGCGCACCCAAGATGCTGACGGGCCGGGGAGTATCCTTTCTCTCCGGCGTCCCAATCCTTAAGGGCGGCTCTAAGCTGTACCGGGAGCTGACGCCGGACGTGGCCCGGCCTGCCGCCCGGACGGCGGTAGGCTGGCTGGCCAACGGCAAGGTGGTGCTGTGGTGCGACAAGGCCAGCCTGACCCGTGAGCAGCTCCAAAACAAGCTGCTGGGGCTGGGCGTGGTGGATGCCCTCATGCTGGACGGCGGCGGCTCCACCCAAGGCATTTTCCCCGGCGGGAAGGTGACCAGCTCCCGGAAGGTGCCCACGCTGCTGCTGTTCTGGGAGCGGTCGGCCAAGGTGGAAGATCAAGCCCTCGTATGGGGCAAGGCTCACGGCCTGCTGACGGACGCCAACGCCGGGGAGACCGTAACCCGCGCCGACATAGTCCGGGCGCTGTATCAGATCTGGGGGAATAACCATGGTTGAGATCAACGCTCACAGCAAAGCCGCCTCCGGGGGCAAGCAGCTCTCCGCCCACTTCAGAGTCGAGGAGTTCGCCTGCAGGGACGGCAGCGACGCCATTCTGGTAGCACCCCGCCTTGTGATGGTGCTGGAATCTATCCGCACACATTTCGGTTCCGCTGTGGTAATCAACAGCGGATACCGGACACCCCAGTACAACGCCAAAGAGGGCGGCGCGGCACACAGCCAGCATTGCTACGGCACGGCGGCTGACATTGTGGTACGGGGCAAGACCCCGGCGCAGGTAGCGGCCTACGCCCGACAGCTGATGCCGGACTGGGGCGGCGTAGGCAAGTACGCCAGCTTTACCCACATCGACGTCCGGGAAACGAAGGCCGACTGGACGGGCTAAAATCTGAAAGGAGGGCCAGAAGATGGCAACATCCACGCGGAAACGCGCTCTGCAAGTCTGGAGAACCCATGGAAAAAACAAACCGAGAGATCCGGGCGCTGTTGTCATCCATGGCCCCGGCCCGGGCGGCGCAGGCTGTCCGGCTGGTAGGCCTCCCGCCTGACGAGGAAACGGCGGTGCTGGCGGTGGATGTCCACGGCCAGAGCTGCCTACAGGCGGCGGCGCTGCTCCACGTCAGCGTGGACGGGTTGGCCAAGATCCGGCGGCGTGCCTACGCCAAGATCGCGGATGATATGCAGGGGTAAAAGGAAAGCCGTGTCCGAATCGGACACGGCTTTTTTTATTTTTCTTTTCATGCTACCAGCGTCCACCCATTATGTGCGGATCATATCAGGTCGCGGACGTCCACGCCCAGCGCGTCGGCTATGCCAATCAGGTTTTTGGCGGTCAGGTTGCCCGCCTCTGCCTCGCCCAGCTCCACCCGCTGGATCTGACGGATGTTGACGCCGGACGCCTCCGCAAGCTGTGCCTGCGTCAGCTCCGCCATGCGGCGGCTCCACTCAAGCTTGGTGATCGGGCGGTTGTGGCAGTCTCTGCCGTAATTGACCATCGAGCAGACGGTGCAGTCCCCGTCTTCTCGCTGGCAGTCGTTGTATTTTCTTCTCATGATTTAACCCCACATATGCTCCGCCGTGTATTCGGCCCATTCGGCCTTCATGGCGTTGATGGCCTGCTCGTAGTCCTCGCCGTTGATGATGGCTTCCAGCGCCTTCTTCCCGGCGTTGGCCTTAACGTAGTGCTCCGCGTTGGAGTAGTCGCTCGCCTCAAGGTATGCCTTCGCGCGGGGATACTTGGCATAAAGACCGGCCATATCATACTTGGGCTTGGTGCGGACGCCAACGCTGCCGCCAGCCTCGCTCTCAAAGCTTGCGGTAAATTCCTCACGCCAGCGCTTCGCGTCTTCCTGCGCGGCCTTAATCTCACGCAGGCCGGGGATAGCGTTGATCTTCGCCTCGCGCTCGGCGCTGGCGCTCTTCTCGGCCTTGTGCTCCTCCATCAGGACGGCGAGGATATCAGGCTTTCTGGCTTTGATCTCGTCTAATTTTCCGTCGCGCTTGCAGGCGGCTACCTCGCGAATTGCCAGCATCCCGGTCGGCTCCCAGCCCTTGTCGGTCAACTTGGTCTGCAGGGTGATGTTGTACTTCTGAATGAGTTCCTGAACGGTCATGATTCGCTCCTCCTTTTTTAGTCTTAGAAGTCTTCGCCGGCAATATACACGGCAACACAGATCGGATCGACGGTGGGATCGCCGTCCTCGTTATAGTGACCGTCGATCTCGGCAATCTGCTCATAGCCCTTGGCCTTGGCCATCTCAACGGCCTTGTCCCAATCAAAACTACCGGTGCCCCAATCGTTGTCCTCGGCATATCTCTGGATCGCGTACCAATTTCTGTTGTTCTCCATTTTTTTATCCTCCTTGGGTTTCCCCTCTCTTTATGCTTTCATTATACGCTAATATTAGCGTAAAGTCAAGAGGAAAAAGCAAAAAAGGCAAAATATTTTTCGGGCAGTTTGAGGGCAGAATACAGGCAGTTTCCGGGCAGTTTGGCTGCCCGGATTTTTTGTATCATAGAAGTGTAAAGGAGGCGCACACAATGTATGAACGGCTTTTGGCCTGCGGGTATCCGGCGGAGTTGGCGCGAGAGATTATAGCGCAGACGGACCCGGCGGAGCTGGAACGCTGTGTGCGCATGATCGAGCTGCTCTACGATGATCGGAGGGAGTATGTATAGCCACTTTAATCCCAATCCATGCGGGAAAAATGTGGGGGACTGCACCGTGCGGGCGATCTCTAAGGCAACCGGGATGGAGTGGGGCGAGGTGTATTTACGGCTCTGCATCCAAGGGTATCTGGACGGCGATATGCCGTCAGCCAACGCCTGTTGGGGGCGGTACCTGCGGAGCATTGGATACCGGCGGTACATCGTGCCGGATACTTGCCCGGATTGCTACACGGTGGGGCAGTTTGCGGAGGATCACCCGGTAGGCACGTATATTCTGGCCCTGTCCGGCCATGTGGTCTGCGTGCAAGATGGCACGATCTGGGACAGCTGGGACAGCAGCAATGAGAACATATTGTATTACTGGGTCAAGGAGGACTGATTATGGCTTACACACCTTACGGATGGCAGAACCCCTATTACGCGCAGCCCATGCCGGATAACCTGGCGCAGCTCCGTCAACAGCAGATGCCGCCAATGATGACACCGCAACTCCCTCAAAATCCGGTGGCTCAGAGCGGCGTGCAATGGGTCAGCGGGGAACAGGAGGCTCGAAATTGGATGATTGCGCCCAACGCCGCCGTGGCGTTGTGGGACAGCTCCGCGCCCACGGTGTATCTCAAAAAGGCCGATGCCAGCGGTAAACCGTCCCTTACGATCTATGACCTCGTAGAACGCGCAGAAACGCCCCGTACAGCGCCTACGGCAGACCCGGTGAAGTTTGTCACCCGGGAAGAATTTGACGCACTGGCGGCGGTTGTGGACGGCATGAAGGGTAAAAAGAAGGTGAAGGAGGCTGACGCTGATGGCTAACCCCTTTTTTAACGCTTTAGGCGGCGGGAACACGCCGATAGGCCGGTTTCAACAGATGATGCAGCAGTTCAACCAGTTCCGGTCCTCTTTTCAGGGGGACCCGAAGGCGGAGGTCGAGAAACTTCTGCAATCCGGCAAAATGTCTCAGAGCCAGTTGAACCAGCTGCAGGAAATGGCGAAACAGTTTCAAGGGCTTCTAAAGTAATCAACATCGTGGCCACGATTTGATAAATAAAAAATTGAAAGGAGTTTTTCTATGTCTCTTTCCTCTGACGGCGCTCCCATGCTGACGATGCCTGTGGCTCCCGCCAATTCCGGCGGCAGCGGCGGCTTTGGCTGGGGCGGTGACGGTGCATGGTGGATCATTATCCTGTTTTTGTTTGTTTTTTGCGGCTGGGGCGGCAACGGCTGGGGCAACAACGGCAACGGCGGCGTGGTGGACGGCTATGTCCTGACCTCCGATTTTGCCAACGTGGAACGCAAAATTGACGGCGTGAACGATGGCCTGTGCAACGGTTTTTACCAGCAGGCGCAGCTCATCAACAACACCAACATGGCAATGGCAAACGGCTTCGGACAGGCCGAGCTTTCCCGCGCCAACCAGCAGGCGGCACTCATGCAGCAACTGACTGCCATGCAGATGCAGGCCGCTGAGTGCTGCTGCAACACCCAGCGCAGCATCGAGGGCGTGCGCTACGACATGGCGGCGCAGGCTTGCGACACCCGGAACACGGTGCAGAACGCCACTCGGGACATTATCGACAACGCCAACAGCAACAGCCGCGCCATTTTGGACTTCCTGACCCAGAGCAAGCTGCAGGATCTCCAGAGCGAGAATCAGGGCTTGAAGCTGGCCGCATCTCAGGCGGCACAGAACAGCTATCTGGTGTCTCAGCTCCGGCCCTCTCCCATTCCGGCCTACACGGTGCAGAACCCCTATTGCTGCAACCAGTTTGCCGGTTGCGGCTGCTGACAACTGCATAGCGTAGCTTTTTGCCGATAATGGCAAAATGATCGGCCCCGTGTCGATGCTAAACCAAAGCGGCGGGGCAATAGCCCTGCCGCTGATTTTATGAAAGGAGTTTTCTATGCCTGAATACACTGCGATTGCCACGCAGACTGTGGCGGCAAATCAGAACGTGCTTTTTACCGAAACACCGATCCCCTGCACAAAGGGCCTTGTCACTCACCGGGTAGGCTCTGGACTGTTTAACCTTCGCGGCAACTGCTCCCAGTGCCGCGTCCGCTATAAAGTGGACTTTATCGGCAATATTGCCGTAAGCACCGGCGGGACCCCCGGCCCCATCTCCGTTGCCATTGCGGTTGACGGTGAGCCGCTCCCGTCCTCCGTTGCGACGGTGACGCCCGCAGCGGCGGGGGCATTTTTTAATGTGGCGGCATCCGAGTACGTTGACGTTACAAAGGGCTGCTGCGCGTCGTTGTCCATCCGCAACGTTAGTGGCGAGGCCATTGACGTGAGCAACGCGAACCTTATCATTACCAGAGTTTGCTGAGAAAGGAGAACACAATGGGAATGAAATCTATGTATGAACTGCGGGATATGCTCTGCAAGGAGCTTGACGAGCTGATCCGCAAGGGCGAGCTGGGTGCCGGAGATCTGGACATTGCCCACAAGCTGACCGATACCATCAAAAACATCGACAAAATCGAGGCGATGGACGAGCGCGGCTATTCCGGGCGGTATATGGACGATGATCTGCGTGGCTACAGCCGTGGCAGCTCCTATGCCCGTCGGCATTACGTCCGCGGCCATTACAGCCGCACGGACGCTACCGAGCATTTGCGCAGCCAGATCAACGATATGATGCGTGAGACCGACGATGACCGCATCAAGGACGCCCTGCGCCGTGCAATGGACATGATGGAGGATTAAGGGGGTAGGCCCCAATGATTGACGATCGAGAAGTGGCGCTATGGATCAAGCGGTTAGAAACAGAGGAGTCCAGCTGGGCAAACTATGAAAAGCTGGCGGCGCTGTATACCATCCAAAACCAGAACCGAGAGCCAGTGAGGGAATCTCGCATGATCGATGCGTATTCTGCGGCTCCCGCGCCTGACAGCGATTTCCTCCGGGCGGTGTCTAACGTTGACCCAGCCCGTGCGTGGGAGGTCATGGACGAGCTGATGGACAGCTTGAAAGTGGTCAACGAGCGGGTTTACAATAGCGTCATGCGGAAATTGGAAAGCTAAACTTAACCCCTCGACAAATGCCGAGGGGTTAGTTATATTTTAATGTAGGCGTTGCGACATGAAAATAAGACTAACTTGGCGTTACAAAAAACGCACCGTCATTGTCTGCGTCGATGCGCTGGATTGTGCGTACCCAGAATTCCTTTTTTGCCTGCCGGTCTAAATCAGGATATTCCTTCAACTCTCGCCGTAATGTTTCAAGGTCAAATTCTTTTATAGGCTCCGGGTTTATTGCCGCGAGCTGCTGTTTCAATTCCGTATAGTCTTTTTTGTATTCTTCGATTTCAATCAGATCCGACAGATACAGGTCTTTCAGTTTTTGCATTTTCCGCTTGATTTGCTCCGCCGTTTTGGGCGGCTTTTTTTCTGCGGTTTTTGATTTGGAGTAATACTTTTTTGCGATCCCCTCAAATTCCCTCAGAAGGTAATCCTCAAGCACATCTTCTCGGATTCTGAGGATGTGCGGGCAGTCGGCTGGGTCAAGTGTGTGCGTTCTGCATCGGTAGTACTTGTACACCTGCTTTACAGTCTCCGGCTGCATATTTCTACCGCACTCCCGGCAGCGGAGAATTCCGGTAAACAAATATATTCGATCCGCACTGGCGTTCCGCTGACTTCGCTGTTCCAGGATTCTCCGAGCAAGGTTAAAGGTTTCTTGATCGACAAGCGCCGGCAATGCGTTTTCCACGCCGAACGCCTCACCTAAGTACAGGCGGCTTCTCAACGCATCCTTGTATTTGTTGTACGAGCGTTTGATCCCCCACTCTGTTGCCATATACCGCCTTAGTGCAAGGATGCTTTGCAGCCGTATAAAGGCTGGGAACATATCTCGCGCCGCGTCTGCGGTTTCTTCATCAATGGCGTAGCGCCGGTTCTTCACGCAGATTCCGATGGGAGTTTTCCCGTTGGTTGGCTGGCCCTTTGCCCTCTTGCCCTCGTTGATGGCCTTAATGCGCTCCGATGTGCGGTCAGCTTCGTCCTGTGCCACCGACAACATAATATTGACTTTCAATCGCCCTGATGCAGTCCGCGTTTCGTAGTCCTCTCTAATGGCCTGCCAATCCACATGATTTTTGTCGAGAACCTCTTGCACGGCGTAGTACCCCGCCACGTTCCGAAACCACCTATCCAGCTTGACAAAAAGGATGGTGTCGATTTTCCCGGCGCGGCAATCATCAAGCAGGCGCATCAAGGCCGGACGCTTTTTATACGGCTTTCTGGCGCTGATTCCGGCGTCCTCGTAAATGCCCACCACCTCCATGCCGTGTGCAGCGGCATATGCAATCAGGGCCTCCCGCTGGTCTGCCAGGGACAGGCCGTGCTTCGCCTGTTCTTCGGTCGATACCCTGATGTACAGTGCTACACGGATGCGTAGATTATTTGGTAGAGTGACCACTATTTTTTGGCACATGTTATCCCCTCCAAAATCCATAGTTGGCACAATGGATGTCAACCCAAACGCACCAGACAAAAAGCCCGATAATCAATAGTGACAAACCGAGTATGATCCACCTGTATAGCTTCACGGAGTGCCAAAGATTGCACAGTTCTGTGTCCATCAGGCCGATGGTCTGCCGTTTGTTCTCAAGGCGGTGTTCTAGTCCGTCCTTTTCCGCTTGCAACGTTTCCTCACTGGCCGTCAGATGATCTCCGATGCCGTAAAATGCATCCAGCGACACGCCAAGGACGGCGCATATTGGCCCAACCGTGGAGATATAGGGGGCCTTGGAAGCATGGGTAAAGAAATTGTTGACGGTAGACGGCGGAATCCCCGATGCTTCAGCTATGTCCTGAATGGTCATACCCAAAGCGTTACGTTTCGCCTTACAAACTTCCTGAATTGTCATAAAAAGTGCCTCCTTACCCCCAAAATCAAAATATGGGTAAAGGCGGCACAAACTTTTAAACGGCTGAAAATGCCAAAAACCAAGCTTTGGGACTTGCCCACCCAACCCTGTTTTTGCTACGCTTTGATTACGGCAAGCCGACGTCCCCCGGCTTGCTTCCGGCTCCGCCGTTTGTTGCAGAGGCGGCGGGGCCGGGTTTTTCACTTACTTTATTTCCCAAGAGTTTCCGCAATTCTGGCAAAGGCAAATCTTTTGATTTTTTACAACGGTCTTTTCGCCACCTTTGCTTTTCTTCCACACGAGATTAGACATGCCAAGGGTTGATACCGCCATCAAGCCGCGAGCAGCATTGTTGATATGGCCTCCGATACCGTTCCCGTGCTTTTTGGTTTTACTTGACACTTGCCCCATAGAGATTGTTACATTTTCGCTTCCGCAATTAGGGCAAACCATAGTGAAGCTCCTTTCATTCTTTTATATGCGTATATGTAAATATTCAATATGTGCGGTCAACCGTCATGCCCCCATATCTTGCGGTTGCAAAATCATGGTGGTGTGCTATAATAATCGAACAGACGTTCTATTCGCAAATGATGAACGGAGGATACATAGATGTTGGATTTACCGGCAAACTGTGATATAATGGCAACAGAACAGCTTGAAGAAATTCGCAACAAACTGATGCATGCCGTACTGCTTTTGCCGCAAGAGGAACAGGTAGAATTGCTGCGAATGATTAAAGGAGGAAACGATGGTGTATAATCAATTGTGGTATGAAAATCCCAACGTCCTTAAAGCCGTAAACGCGTGTCTCAACGTATTGGAAGCGTCTGGCATTTCGGCGGAATGCGCTACGCTTGTTCCGGGCTGTTTGGCGGAGGCTATTAAATGCAGCAATTATGAAACGCTAAAGCAAGGAGCATTCAAGAGCGCTCCCATTTCTGTAACCGCCAATAATGACGGCGGGTACAGTATTATGCCTGAAAGCCTGCAATGTATTGATCTACTATGGCCGAAGTGATACCCTTTGCCACCGTTTCAATTACCGATAGAGATATTGACTTCAAGGATTTTAAAACAGCGTTTGTTTTTGCCCAGCTTTCTTTTCCCCCAATGTTTGCGATAAAGTCATGGCCTTTTGGCGTGATGTGATAAATTGTATTCAAGTAAAAATATCCAAACATTTCGCTTGTTGCAAAGGAAAAATCTGTTTTTAAGTATCCGCTTTCTGAAAGCTGTACAACATGATATATGATCTCTTCTCTTGAATAGTTGCCAGAAAGCAAGCGCACCAAACAGGGAATGCTGACATAGCTAAATTTTCTTAGCCCATTTGGATTTTCAACCGCAGTTTCAACGGAAATACGATCTTCGACCAAAAGCATAATATCCCGTAAGCAATCTGGGTTCAGTTTCATTCCGTGCCCCTCTTGCTTTTCAGATACCCGATATACCGGCATACTTCCGCCAGTTCGGCGGGTGTCGCGTCCCGGATATAATCTAATATTTCCTGCGCTTCCGCGCTCACACCCTCGATCTTCGGATCGGGGGTTTCTTTTATGCTCTTATCTTCCGTTTTGCCCTGAAGCCATTCAACGGACACGTGGTACAGTGCCGAGACTTGGTAGATGTAATTCTTGTATGATTCCGAATTCCCAGCAATCCAATCAGAAACAATGTGACCGTCCTTAAATCCTATCGAACGTGCGAATTGAGACAATGCTCCGTGTTTAAAGTTTCCGTTTTCTTTTTTGGGGATTAAAGTCAACATTCTCTCTAGCGTTATATCCATATTTAGCCCCCAAATTTTGTGCAACCATACGAAACGGTTTAAATAAACCAATTATGTATTGCAAACGGTTTAAATGTGAGGTATCATGTACTCAAGCCCACCGGAAAAGGGTACACGAAAACCAGCCCCCATAAAAGCGGCTTTTGCAATGTCTTTTGGCGATTTCATTGTAATACGCTTTCCGGGTCGTGTCAAGCGTGATTTCTCACATTCATGAGGTTTCGGCGGGTATTGACTGCGGCAGAGATAAAAAACCGCCCCGAAGTCTCTGCAACAAACTTCGGGGCGGTTGGAAGCGAACTCGTTTGCTAAATGGAATACCCCTCTGCAACAGAGTACGCCATTTGGCGCGTAGTTTAACTTCCATGCTTACTATACCACATATTTCTGCCGCAGTCAATGAATTCTCACACCGAAAGGAGGGCACATGACTTGGCATTGAAGGAACTTCGAGAACGTTCCAGCCTGACCCGTGCACAGGTAGCGAAGAAACTGAATGTGGACTTGTCCTGTGTGACGCATTGGGAGCTGGGCGACTGGCGACCGGCACGGAAGTACCACAAGAAGCTGGCGAGGATGTACGGCGTGACGGTGGACGAACTGTTCAAGACCAGCAGTGAGCAATAACAGGAGGAAAAAGGAATGAAGGAAATTAAGGTACGGATCACATTTACGGAGCCCATTCTTGGCACAAGCCCTGCAAACCCAGACGTATATCGGGAGTTCATCGGTTCCAAATCCCCGGAGGCTTTAAGCGTTGAGGACGAAGTTGCCGCGCTGGGCGCTGATGCCGTGGCCGAGAAGGCCATGACGGTGTTTCCCCGGACGGAGGACGGCACCCCGTTCCTGTATGACTACCAGATCAAAGGCTTTTTCAAGGATACCTGCGGCGGTCTCCGCAAGGTAAAGGGCACGGCCAGCGAGAAGATCAAGGCCTACAAGAAGGAGATCGACAAGCTGATCTTCCCGGAGCCTCGCGTGATCCCGTTGGAGTTCGACGGCCCCGTTGGTGAGTGCCAGCGTCCCCTGAGAGCGCAGACGGCGCAGGGCGAGCGCGTCAGCCTTGCCATGAGTGAGGAAATCCCCGCAGGCGCTACCTGCGAGTTCCGGGTGATCTGCCTCTGCGACGATCACGAGAAAGCCGTCCGGGAATGGCTGGACTATGGCCGGTTCTCCGGCATCGGTCAGTGGCGCAACAGTGGAAAAGGTCGGTTTGTTTGGGATGAGATCCAGTAACGCAGCGCAACGGAAAAGCACAGTCCTGCAATGATTCGCCACGGAATGGAAAGGCCACGACTCGTTCCGCAAAGCAACGGGAATGCGGGGCTACGCGGTGCCGCGGCAAGGCTGGGCGCAGCGATGATATGCAACGGAATAGCATTGCATCGAGGGGCTACGGAAGGGCCACGAATCGTTAGGCAAAGCAACGGCAAAGCGGAGAACACCATAGCAAAGGCAATGCACAGAGACGCAAGGCAACGCAATGGAAAGGTGGAGCAGTGTGTAGCGTTGAACGGCAACGGAATGGCGCAGCGCCGCAACGCAGAGCAACGGCAATGAGAAGCAGTTCAACGCAAAGCGAAGCCAAGGAAGAGAAACGCAGAGAACCGCAGAGAAACGCAAAGAAAGGCGTAGGAAATGCTTAGATGAGAATGGCGGTGGAATAGCGAAGTGACGCGTCGCTAAGAACAGCAACGGTATGACAAGGAGATGCTGGGCAAAGTGCGGCAATGGAATTGAGGAGCGCAGCTAAGAAGTGTATGGAACGAAGTATAAAAATGCCCCGTCCGGTGTAGCAGACCGAACAGGGCGGCGGAACAAATCTTAGGCTCAGATATGTGTCCTGTGGCTATTTTAGCACAGGGGAAAGGAAAAGGCAATGGCGAAGAAACGAAAAATTGAATACCGGGTGATCTGGGTGTCTCCGCCTGACCCGGTGAAGATCATGACGGAGTTCGGCAAGATCTGGTCGAGGGAGCACGGCCTTGAGTTTGACGGTGTTTACACCAAAGAGGGGGACATCAAGCAATGAGCTGGAACCTGTTTTTTATGATCCTGGGCGTGGCCTACGCGGCCACTTGGGTATTCAAAATCGTTGAAGGAGGGGACCCGCATGAGAAAGCGTGATCGGCGCACCAGAGAGCAGCGGAAGGCGGATGCCTCCGCATGGATTGGCTTTATGAGTTTTCTGGCCCTGCTGCTGATCACCATTGCGTATATGGTGGTGAGCGCGCGATGAACAGAAAGAACCGGCATGAGCGCCATCCGCTGGATCTCTGCCCGGTGTGCGGGATGGACAGCGGTGAGCGGGTGCAGTCCACGGACGCACCGTTTAAACACTATGTACGGTGTTCCACCTGCGGTGCTATCACAGCGGGTTACGCCCAGCAATCCAACGCCACGAAGGCGTGGAAGAGAGGGGATGCGTGGAAATGAAGATCTATCCGGTGTGCGCGAGATGTTCCATCGTCATGAATCCCAATGCGTTTGACGATGTGGCTCCGGGGTTTTTGATCAACGGCGAGTGCTACTGCCCGGAGTGCGCGAAGGATTGGCTCAAGGATGAAGTTGACAGCGATCCGGAAGCCGTGGCACGGGCCATGGGGATCGCAATTATCGACATCCCGGAGGGCTGATATGACACAGTGCGAAAAGATTTTGGCTTATTTGGATAAGCACGGGAGCATTACCACGATGGAGGGTATGAGCAAACTGCGCATCGCCAACTTTACGGCGCGGATTTCCGACCTGCGGAAGGCTGGCGTTGAGCTGACGAAGGAAACGGTCATCAAGAAGAACAAAGACGGCGAGACAATCGCCTATGGAGTTTACAGGAGGGCAAATGGGCAATAGCTGTTTATTCTACACACGGGCGACCGTGGATATCAATTTCCAGGAGGGGCATGTGTGCTGCGCGCTGTGCCCTCTGCTGGAAACCTATTCCCGGCTTCAATGCCGGAGGACGGGCGAATACCTGCTTGATTCAAAAGGGCGCGGGATGTATTGCCCACTGAAAATGGAGGATGAACATGGAGAATCTGGGGATTTATGAGCGGGTTCGGCAGGTGCCGGAGGCCGCCAAGCGGTCCATTCAGGCGGGGCGGTTGAAGGGTAAGACCGATATCAACCCCATGTGGCGCATCAAGGCGCTGACGGAGCAGTTCGGCCCCTGCGGAATCGGCTGGAAGTATGTTATCACGGACAAACGGTTGGAGCAGGGGGCCAACAACGAGGTTGCCGCATTTCTGGACATTGACCTGTTTGTCAAGGTAGACGGGGCGTGGTCGGAAGCTATCCCCGGCACCGGCGGCAGCGCCTTTGTAGCAAGCGAGCGGAACGGGCTGTATACCTCGGACGAATGCTTTAAGATGGCCCTCACGGACGCAATTTCCGTGGCCTGCAAGGCGCTTGGCTTTGGCGCGGATGTGTACTGGGATAAGGACAGCACCAAGTATGACCGTGGCACAGAACCCCAGCAGCGGACCCAGAAAGCGGCCATTCCGCCCCAGCAGAAGCCGGGGTACAGACTTCCTCCGCAGGGCGATGCCACCGTGATCTGTGAGCGCTGCGGCGGTCAGGTGATGGACTATTTCGACGGCAGGGCAATGGTGAAGGCGGCACGTCTGGCGGCGAGAGCAAAGGAACTGTACGGCCATGCGCTGTGCGAAAAGTGCGTAGCCGAGGCGAAGGAGGCCAACGATGCAGCAGGTTAACGCCACGGCGTTCCGCTGGACGATGGATGCCGCCGGAGATTGGTTGTGCATACAGACCAACAAGGCGCGACAGGTGCTTGACAGCCTGAAAGAGGGTAAAGCCTATGACGTGGAAATCAAGGAACACCGGGAGAAGCGGAGCCTCGATGCGAATGCGTACTTCTGGGTTCTGGTTGACCGGCTGGCTGAAAAGCTGCGGATTCCCAAAACGGAAATCTACCGACGGTATATCCGAGAGATCGGCGGCAATCATGAAATGGTCTGCGTGATCGATTCAGCCGTGGAAAAGCTGCGGAACGGGTGGGAACACAATGGGCTTGGCTGGCAGACGGATACCATGCCAAGCAAGATTCCCAACTGTACCAATGTGATTTTGTACTATGGCTCAAGCACCTACAACACCCGGCAGATGTCGCATTTGATCGATATGGCAGTGCAGGACTGTGCGGATCAGGGCATTGAGACCCTACCGCCTGACAAGCTGGTGGGGATGATGGAGGAATGGGGATGCACAAAATGACAAAGGCCACGTCCATTCCGCAATCCGTGAAAGTTGTGGTATGGGCGCGGGACAATCACCAGTGCGTGATCTGCGGGTCTCCCGCAGGCGCGCCGGTGGCCCATGTGGTACGGCGTTCGCAAGGCGGCAGAGGAATTGAACAGAACATCGTAACCCTCTGCCCCCGCTGCCACCGCCTGTTTGACGAGGGGCCATTACGAGACCGCGAGCGCATCTATGTACGGCTGGTGGCGTACATGAAAGCATTTTACCCGGATTGGAACCGGGAGGACATGATTTACAGAAAGGGAGCTATTTCATGCTGAACAGAATTATTGTGATGGGCCGGATGACCCGTGACCCTGAATTGCGCCGCACCAACAGCGGCACGGCGGTCGCATCCTTCTCTCTGGCTGTTGACCGGGACTTCAAGTCCCAGTCCGGCGAGAAGGAAACGGATTTCATTGACGTGGTGGCTTGGCGCAACACCGCCGAATTTGTAAGCAAGTACTTCTCTAAGGGCCGCATGGCCGTTGTGGAGGGCCGCTTGCAGCTGCGTGACTGGACAGACAAGGACGGCAATAAACGCCGCACCGCCGAGATCGTGGCCGACAGCGTGTACTTTGGCGATTCCAAGCGGGACGGCGGGGACACGGTGCAAAGCGAACCGCAGGGTGGTTTCAGTGAGATTGAGGATGCTGGGGACTTCCCGTTCTAAGGCGGTGGGCGAATGCCGAACAGGATCATCAAGGATAGCATCAGGACGAGCAAAAGCATCAATGCAATGTCGGATTTCCAATTCCGATTGTGGGCATATCTGATTACTTACGTTGATGATTATGGGCGCGGCAGCGCAGACCCGGAATTGCTCAAAGGCTTTGTATTCCCCCGTAGAAAAGGTGTGACTGAGGGAACGATCAGCAAGACGCTTGCAGAATTGGCGACCATAGGCTCTGTGATCCTCTATGAAGTTGACGGAGAACCGTACCTATGTTTTCCAAACTGGAGCGAACACCAGACGGTGAGGAACAAAGTAAGCAAATTCCCGGCACCTGCTGACGGATTGATTACATCTGAAATCAATTGCAAGCAATTGCAAGCAAGTGAAAGCAAATGCGCCCGTAATCCAATCCAGAATCCAGAACCAAGAAGAAGTAGGCGGCGAGCCGCAAACGGCATCCCCGCCGGTGGTTTCCATCCCCCTCAATGACGGCACTGAATATCCGGTGTCGCAGGAGCAATGCCAGGAATGGGCGGGCGTGTACCCTGCTGTCGACGTGATACAGCAGTTGCGGGAGATGCGAGAATGGTGCCTGAATAACCCGGCGAAGCGGAAAACGGCGCGTGGCGTGCGCGGATTCATTACCCGCTGGCTGGCGAAAGAACAGGATCGCGGTGGCCGTAAAGGTGCGAAAGGCCCCGGCTTTAAATGCGAGGACGCTTGGGGGTATGTGTGATGGCTGGAGATTTTAAGCTGGCCGAGCTGCTACGCAAGTACAAGCCCAGGGAATCGCAGAAAGGCAAGCTGGCGAAACGGTACAGGGACCAGCTGCGGCGGATGCAATTGGTCTGCCCGGTATGAGCCGATCCCCGGTTGGGATGCCACGCCAACGGAACGGGTCTTATCCGACGGGACCGGCGGACTGCGGGTAATAACGTCCTACGAAATCAGGGATTGCCCGGAAAAGAGGCTGAGAAGATGATGCGGATCGTAGTTGACATTTACGATGGCGAGGACCCGCAAGGTACGAAGGAGGCGGTGGCCATGCTGCTGGAGCCTCTGGGCCGTGTCCGGGTGGTCAGCGTCATTACCAACGGCAAGGAGGAAAAGCGGTGATTGCATTTGAGATCCCCTATCCAGCAACAAAACGCGGTAAAGCGGCGTGGAACAAGCGGTTTGGCCTGAATGCGTATTACGCCGGTAAGCATTGGTCACAGCGGAAGAAGGACGCAGAAGAACTACATACCTTGGCCCACTGGGCAATGCGTAAAGCAGGAATTACAAAACGTCTGGTAAATCACCCCGTCAAGGTGACGTTTTTCTGGAATGACAATCTGGATATCGACAATCACGGCGCGCTGGGCAAGGCCTTTGTGGACGCGATGAAGGGCTATATTTTGCCAGACGATAACCGTAAGTGGTTTCAAGCTGTGGAACACAAATTTTGGAGCGGAGATACGATCCGCGTGGAAATTAAGGAGGCAGAATGATGGATGCTGTGGAGTATTTGAAAACGTTGCGCAGAATGTGCAACGCCGAGTACCGCGAATGTGAGTATGGAAAAAGAAGTGGATTTGACCCTTGCATGGTCTGGCGAAACTCCCACCCGGAGGAGGCCGTTTCCATTGCCGAAAAGTGGGCCGCCGAGCACCCCGCCAAAACCAGACAGAGCGAGTTCTTGAAGCATTACCCCGGCGCGCGAATTACAATAGACGGGTTCCTTCATGCTTGCCCGATGGATGTGTTCTCAGATACAGGCATTAACTGCGCTGCGCAAAATTGCATTGAGTGCAAAAAGGCGTTCTGGTCTGCGGAGGTGGAGGAATGATCCACTTAGGCGATATAACAAAGATCCACGGCGGGCAAGCACCCGTTGTGGACGTGGTGATCGGCGGCAGCCCGTGCCAGGACCTTTCCATTGCCGGAAAGCGGGCGGGGCTTGCCGGGGCGCGTTCCGGCCTATATATGGAGCAAATACGGATTATCAAGGAGATGAGAGAACGTGACAGAAGAATGGGGCGAACAGGTGAGTTTGTGCGACCTCGGTATATGGTCTGGGAAAATGTTCCCGGAGCCTTCTCAAGCAACGGCGGAAAAGACTTCGCGGCCGTCCTCGAAGAAGCCATCCGGGTCGCAGAGCCGGAAGCCCCCGATATTGAAGTGCCTGAAAAAGGTTGGAACACCTGGGGGGGATACCACGATGAAATGGGAGGACGATGGAGCGTTGCGTGGCGAGTGCTCGATGCGCAACACTGGGGAGTCCCCCAACGTCGCCGTAGAATCGCGCTTGTCGCAGATTTTGGAGGCGACACCGCATGGGAAATATTGTTTGAGCGGCAAAGCATGTCAGGGTATCCTGCGGAGAGCGGAGCGGCGGGGGAAAGACTTGCCGCCGGTGCTGAAAGCGGTGCTGGTGGAGCAGGCAAAGACGCCGGATCAGTAATCTGCCTCCAAGGGAACGCAATCGACCGGGCTGATACCGCCGGATGCAACGGGAAGGGCTGGAAAGAAGATGTCTGCTATACGTTGAACACCATTGACCGTCCGGCGGTCTGCGCCAGTCCGGGCTGTCTTACTCCGTGGGATTGCCAGAGCAAGCGGGTATACAGCGAAGCCGGTGTGATGCCAACGTTGCAAGCCGGAGAAAACAGCGGCCAGAATCAGGAAGCCGTGCTGTGCGCCGGGTTCAAGCTGGGGAACAGCGAACAGGCCCGAAGCATCGGATATGCTGAGGAACAGGCCCCCACGCTGAACGCAGAGTGCGGAGGGAATAAACCGGCGGTGATGTGCCTGAACGATCAGGGCGGGAATGTGATGGGTGTGAGCCATGATGTTGCCGGTACGCTGAGAGCACAGGAGCATGGGCACCAGCCAGCGGTCATGGCGTTTGATACTACGCAGATCACCAGCAAGCAGAATGGGAGTATTCCTGACTTCGGAAAACCATGTCACACGCTGAACGCCAATGCCCATGTACCGTGCGCCGTGCTTGATATGAGCCACGCCTGCGACGTCATCCGGGACTGCGGCGAGGTAGCGCCCAGTCTGCAAGCCCGGATGGGAACCGACGGCAATCAGATTCCGCTGACGTACCAGAAAACAACCGGAACTTTATCGCCCGGAGCACACGCAGGGAGCTATAACGGGCAGGACGCTTACAACGATATGCTGGTGGTATCAAGCGAAATTTCCCCAGCATTAAGAGCAAAAGCCAATGACCCATACCGAACAGATATGGCCGCGTATGTCGCAAGCGTAGATTGCCGAAATTTCACCGAGGGCGGGGAGATCAACGGAACCTTGCAGGCAAAGGAAAGCGAAGGCCAAAGCCTGAACCTGAACAATACGGTCCGCCAAAACATGGTGGTTCGCCGTCTGACCCCGTTGGAGTGCGAACGGCTGCAAGGCTTCCCTGACCACTGGACCGACTTGGGCGAGTGGACGGACAGCAAGGGCAAGCGCCACAAGGACGCGGACAGCCCCCGGTATAAGGCGCTTGGCAACTCCATCGCCCTGCCGCCGTGGAAATGGCTGTTGAAACGGCTGTGCGGCAACTACGAGCGGGACGCGACTATGGCGAGTTTGTTCGATGGGATTGGCGGGTTTCCGCTGATCTGGGAGCAGCTGAACGGGCGCGGGACGTGCCTATGGGCCAGCGAGATCGAGGAGTTCCCAATCGCCGTGACCAAACGTCGGTTCGGCACGTTAGAGGAACCGGGAGACATGGGACGGTTTTTGTTCCCGTGCGGAAAGGATGAATTATGAGAGATACAAACCTCGTAAATGCGCTACGTGAGCACGCAGATTGGTGGGAAAATGGGGACATGATGGATCCGCTGGGAGGGCTGGAGAAAGACCTGCTTGCAGCCGCTGACCGGCTGGAGAATCAAAACGCACACATCGCGGCGCTCCAGCAGGAGATCGAGAAGCTGCGGGGGCAGAATAGACAACTGATGCTTGAACGCAACTATGTTATGTCGATAATTGCGGATGTCAGAAAAGCCGGAAAGACGTGGATGTGCCAGTATTGCGTTCATTGCAAGGGCATCGTAAGCGGCATGGCTGACTGCGATTCCAAGAAGCTGTGTGTTATGCCATATAGTCAGTTTGAGCTAAAAAGACCGGAGCCGCCGGAGGTGGAAAAATGCTGAAACCAAGTGATCTGACGAAGGCGGAACTGCTGCAAGTGGTAGAAATGCTGGCGTTTGGGGCAAACGAATATTATTTGGATCGTGCACTTGGGCGGATTGAAATGCAGCGCAACGACGCCCACCACGAAAGGTGCCGAAAATTGATTGACGAGGAAAAACAGCACTATGATGCCTATTTTGACCTGCTAAAGCCCTATGAGGGGTGCCGTTTGATGGACATACCGCTGGATGTTGTCAAAAAGGCGCAGGCAGAACTGGACAAGGCACGAGCAGCCGGGGCAGAGTGGAACAGGCGGAATGGAATCAAACTGAAAGGGAGGGAATGTGATGGGAAATGTTAATTGCCTGCGTTGCCACTTTAGGCATGAGGACAACGGAAATTGTACTGCGGTCGGCGAATTCTGCACGGCGGTCCAGGCGGCGCACTGCCCGCTGCTGCGTCAGTATTTAGACACGGGCATGACGCCAGAAGCGTTTCAATCTTTTGTGGTGTTTTTTCAGGATTTAATTGGAAACCAAAAAGCCAGTGAAGCACTGGACAGGTTCCGCCAGCTGGTCAAGGCCGACAGAGACGGGCGGCTGGTGGTGCTGCCATTTACCAGTGGGCGCACTTTGCTATGCAAGGAAAACATCGACAGTCCGCGACTTATGAAAGATGTAGAGATTGCAATTCGCTATTGCAGCGGTTGCGGAATTGTGTTTCACATGGATTACAATGTGTTCTGTGATCTGGTGAAACATGGGAGAATTACTGCGGTAAGCGAAGAGACGGAGAAAGTATTGAAGGCGATGAAAAATGAGTAGAGCTGTTATGCTGAGCATCCGCCCCAAGTGGTGTGAGAAGATCGTCAATGGTGAGAAAACTATCGAGATACGAAAAACGCGCCCGAAGCTGCAAACACCGTTCAAGTGCTATATTTATTGCACTATGGATCACCCTTACATTTCTGTGTCCTGCGCGGAACTGGACAAGCTCAACTATCGCACAAATACCGTTGGTCGGTGTAATGGCAAGGTCATTGGAGAATTCGCATGTGATTGTGTCACGCCCTTGTATAACGTCTGTATGGATGATTGGAAGAGGCTGGCCGGAGGACTGCACAATATTGAAAAGGAGCTTGTCAACCAGGCGTGTCTTACAGAAGCGAAGCTCCATACATACGCAGGCGGGAAGAATTGCTTTGCGTGGCATATCTCAGACCTGCTGATCTATGACCAGCCGCGAGAACTGACGGAGTTCCGGCGGGCGTGCCCAAGCAGTTGGTATTGTGAGAGCTGCGCCATGTACTGGGAAAACAACGGCACTTGTGGAAACGAGAGCTTGTATATTAAGCGCCCGCCCCAGAGCTGGTGCTATGTGGAGGCGATGGAGAATGGATGAATGCAAGAACATGGGCTGCTCGTGGCGCTCAAACTCTACAAGCAACTCGTACCATTGCGATATTTTCACCTGCCAGAGACGTGACACCGGAACGGTGTTGATTGCGAGCAATCACACGCTGACCAAAGACGAACTTATAGCGTTGAGGAGGGCTGACAATGACACTAACTGAGATGTTTACAATTTGTGATTCATGCGTATATGCCCCTTGCCTTTGCGGTCAGGAACCAGAAATCTGCGCTGCCTATGTAGAGCGGAGCGGCGCGAAGATGGACGGAGGTGTTGACCATGAGGCTGATTGATGTTGATGATTTGGGCGTGGGGCGGTGCAGCAGAGATGTTGTCCCTGCGGTGTATTGTGCTGGTTGGAACGGCTTACTTGGCTTGATCGAAAAAGCCCCAACCGTGGATGCCGTGGTCGTGACGCGGTGCAAGGACTGTGTACACTGGAATGATGACCCCGATACTTATGGGGCAGATGACGGCCCGAAAGGCAAATGTATGAAATCATTTGAAACGATGTGCGCAGATGACTTTTGCAGCTACGGCGAGAGAAAGGACGGCGCGGATGGCTAAACAATCCGCTTATTTACGGCGTCGGGAGGCGGAGCTGGACGCCACCTTCAACGCCGGGGCGGCGATGGCGATGCAGTTTGCAATGGACACGCTCCAGATGGCCCTCCACCAGACGGAGGGCTGGGGCTACGAGCGAATCATGCGGATCACTCGCAACTGGATTGCCGTCCAGCGGGAGTACAAACCGGCGCTGGACTGCCGGAACCCGGAGGCGGACGTCCGGCAGGGGCACATGGATCGGGTGCTGGCGGAGATTATCCGGGACAAGGCGAAGCTGATCCCATTCCCGGACAGATACAAGGATCTGAAAAAGGTCCGTTATGGGAGGTAACTATGCAAAAGGAAGATATATCGCTCCTGCGCATCTATGCGAAGAATGACATGAATTGCGTGAAAACAGCAAAGGAGATGGATATCCATCACAGCAGCGTGATCTATCGGCTGGGCAAGATCAAGACGGAAACCGGGCTGGATGCGCGGAAGTTCTGGGACTTGGTAAAGCTGCTGGAAATGGAGGAATCATGAAACTTGGACAGGTGGTTCGGGCCAGATTCAAGTCCATACCGTCCCAGCTGGAGCGGCAGCACCCGACGTATGAGCAGCTGTATCCGTTCCGGCGCGGAGAGGTAATTTACATCCACCCAAATGGCCGGTTTGTCAGTGTGCGGACGGAAACGGCGGGCGGACCCGTGGTAGAGAATTTCCGACTATGTGAGGTGGTTACGTGAGTACATTCCCAGAGCGGCTGCGGAAGCTAAGGGAATCTGAGCGGCCTGCTAAAAGCATGAGAGTGAAAGCGGAGCTGATTGGAATCGGGCATGATACGCTGCGGAAGTACGAAACCGGAGAGAATGAACCGGCTCTCAGCCAGTTAAAGCTGATAGCGAATCATTATCACGTCAGCTTGGATGAGCTTGCATGGGACGAAGGCGAGCGAGAGAGTAAACCTTTATAGTATCGCAAAAAAATTGGTCTTTGCCCCCAATTCGGGGCAAGCGTAGAAAAATATGTGTCAGAATGAGGGTGCGGGGTTATCTCCGTATCCTCATTCTTTCCATCCATTCTTTCTTTCCTCCTGACCCCGGCGGATGCCGGGGATATGCAGACGTAGCTCAGTTGGCAGAGCACCGCGCCAGGAGGTATGCGCTGGTTCAAGTCCAGCCGTCTGCACCA
>ERZ1034973.195-NODE-195-length-43176-cov-11.611906_pt1 | contig 43176 bp, 39 predicted proteins | sample MGYA00520686_ERZ1034973 | MGnify/ENA primary metagenome ERZ1034973 (study PRJEB33766, sample SAMN09781775) | gut metagenome | biome: gut microbiome | host: Homo sapiens | place: Madagascar | study: EMG produced TPA metagenomics assembly of the PRJNA485056 data...
ATATATATATATATATGAAACTGAGGAATGTGAGAAAGACATATCATAATCAGAATAATGATGTGGAAGCATTGAAGGGAATCTCTTTAGATTTAAACAATAATGGAATTACAGTGATTCTTGGATCAAGTGGATGCGGAAAGACAACATTACTGAACTGTATTGCTTCAAAAGAAACGTATGAAGGAACCATTGAAGATGTTCCTTCCTTTGATTATCTGACACAGGATTTTAATCTCTTTGAAGATATGAGTGTGTACGATAATCTCTGCATTGTTAGTGAGGATCATAAACTCATTCGAAGATATCTGAAGCAGTTTGATCTGAAAGATACAAAAAATCAGAAAGTAAAGAAATTGTCTAATGGACAAAAGAAGCGAGTGCAGTTTATCCGTGCACTCCTTCATCAGCCTGGACTTCTGCTCTGTGACGAGCCGACAGCTTCTCTTGATCATGAGAATGCAGAACTTCTGATGAAGTTTTTTCAGTCCCTTTCAGAAAATATGCAAATCATTGTAGTGACACATGATATTGCACTGGCAGAAGAGTATGCAGATCGAATCATCCGTATCGATGAAGGAAGAATTGTACAGGATGAAACATATTCCTCGCTGTCTTCTGCAGATCATGGAAAAGAAATCAGTAAAAAGGGAAAAGACGATACACTGCTTCTCGTAATCCGCGAGATGAGGAGCCGCATTGCCGCAACGCTTGCATCTGTACTTCTTGCCTGCTTGAGTGTTCTGACAGTTTTTACAACATGCAGTCTGTATTTTAATGTTTCCTCTCAGAGTGATTATGCATCCGCATTTAAAAATGCTGAAAATATGGTTGTTTCTGTTCCGAAAAAGAAAGAAGCAAACCAAGGTGAAACGATTTCCGGATATGCTTCAAAGTATTGTGGCTTGACAGTGAATGATCTGTTTTCTATGAGTGATGTGCAGACAATCATTGACCAGACACCAGAAATCATTGGTGTAGAAAGCTATAATTCTCGTCAATATCAGCAGGATGAAGAATTGCGATGGGCTTTAACACAAAATGATCTGCAGGCATATCAGACATTTGAATACAATGGAATGGTGCAGGCAAATACGCCAGAGGAATCTCCATATGTTCTTCCAGATGATTTTCAAACACTGGAAAACTGGGTTACATATAGGGATACAGATTACCTGAATTATCCAAAGTACCTTGTACAGGCATTTGATATTACAAAGAGTGATGATATTCCTCTGCTGGCTGGGAGTGCCTCAAATGGAGTTGTGCTGAGTAAAAATACAGCAGATATGGTGAAAGAAATGAATGGATATTCCAGCTATGAGGAAATGATTGGAAAACCACTCAAACTTGCATTGCAGGGATATGAAAACAGATATTACAGGGATATCGAAGCAGAACCGCTCATTGATATCATAGAAGTCAATATTGATGGAATCAGCAGTGTTGAAAATGACTATATCAATATGATTTTCTTTTATCAGGGATTTGGCAACAATCCAATTGATACACACTATATTGTAAATAGAGATATGGTGAAGATGCAGTATGTAAGATTCCTGCTAAAGCCGGGATGTGACTACAAAGCCGTTGCAGAGAAGATCAGTAATTTCTTCGCAAAGGAAAATGTAGATATTACTGTATTCCATGGACTGGGTCTTGGAAAAGAAAAAGAATTCTATCAGTCTGCATCTGGTTTTGGTATCTATGCAGTGATTGTTTCTGTGCTTGTTGTGATGCTTCTAGTTCTTTCTATTCTTTTTAGAAGAAAGAAACTGATCAAAGAAGCAGGTATCATGGAAACATATGGATACAGCTGTATGATGGAAAAGGGCATGCGCTATGGCATACTGGCAGTCTTTACACTTCTGATTTCTTCAGTGCTGGCGGTTCCAATTGTTTCATCAGTCAATGCATTTGCTTCCTCACATTACTATCAGCCATTTATGAAATTCAATCTGATCAGTATTGTATTGATTACAATCGTCATACATATACTCCTGTTTGTGATTGAATCGATAACAGCGAGAAAGAAATATGATTAGGATACAGAATGCAGGAAAGTCCTTTGGAGCAAAAAAGATATTTGAAAATCTGAATCTTGAGATTTCACAGCCAGGGTTTTATGTACTGTGGGGAAAATCCGGGTGCGGGAAATCTACGCTTTTAAATATGATTGCTTCACTTGACAGTTTTGATTGCGGAGAAATCGAGATCGATGCAGAAGTGATGACGATCTTTCAGAGCTATGAACTGATTGATGAACTCAATGTATATGACAATATCTTTCTGACAAGAAAAATGAAGGAGAGCGATAGAGATCTCATTGAGAAACTTGGTCTGATGCCTCTTTTAAAACAGTATCCGAAAGAGCTGAGTGGGGGTCAGAAGCAGAGAGCCGGCATCGCAAGAGCACTGCTGAGAAGACCAGTAATCATCTGCTGTGATGAGCCAACAGAATCTCTGGACATTGAAAATCAGAAAATCGTTCTTTCGATTCTGAAAGAATATTCTAGAAATCATATCGTTCTGATGGCAACACACCAGAAAAATGTAATCAGTGAGTATGCGGATCATGTCCTGGCATTTCAGAATTATCATCTGATTCAGATGGATCGAGAGGGAATTGAGAAAAATGCATTGGCGGAAGAAAAACGGCACAGGCCATCCAGAAAAAAGATACAGCATCTGATTCATCATATCATTCACAGAAAGAATCTATGGATTGCCGGAATGTGTATGACATGTATGATTCTTGCACAGGTCAGTGTTCTACTCAGACAGCATCTGTTTACAGTTCCATCCACATTAAATGTAGTGAATGCAAATGTGCTGTATGTGGAGATTGATGATGCTTCCCAACTTTCAAATGCTGAAAAGATTCCATCCTTTTCTAATCTGCAGTATAACAATCAGGAGTTTCTTACAAATATTTATCCGTATGAAGCAAACAGTTTGAAGCTGAAAGGAAATGTACCGAAAGGAACAGACGTAGTAATCAATCAGGTACTGGCAAGAAAAGTTTTTGGTGATAATGCATTGGACCATACGATTACTCTGACCTACACAGTTGCACCGTATACATATTCCATCGATGCAAGAATTACTGGCATCATAGAAGAAAATGATACAGAACAGATGAATATCTATTATGACCTGAATGGAATTATTTCAACATTCTCAGATATAGCGCTGCAGGATGGAATGCCATTGCGTGATTACTTTGACAGTCACTGCAATACATACAAGTTGAATGTTCCATATTCTGAAATTGATTCCTTTCAGTCATCTCATCCACAAATGACTGTTCATAATCCATTGCATGATGAAAGAAAAGAAATGGAAGAATCATCCAGAATCTATCAGTATATGTTTGCGGGATTTACAGTGATCATTACTGGACTGTTGGGTGTGCTGATCTTCTCAGTTACAGAAAAACAGACAGAGAAGCTCCAGAAAACATTTGTCATTCTTTCTTCTACAGGAATTTCAATGAAATATCTTATCCAGCAGTATATAAAAGAAAAGATGGTTTTACTGGTTTTGGTCAGCCTGCTGGATCTAGCCATATTAATTGTTGTACATCTAACAATGCCTCAGCTTTCAGTGGTGATTCCAGTATGTATTGCTGCAGGAATAAATATTCTGCAGTGGATTGCCTTACGACTTTCGACAGCGAAGATAAACAAAACGAAATATGCTGATATTCTGAAGGAAGAAAGTTAATAATCAAAAACACTCTACAATGTAGAAGTAATCAAAGAGTTGGATATATTGTGTAGTGATACTGTAAAACAATATATTGAAGAACATCATATTGAGCTGACAAACTATTCAGAATAAATGAAAAGGGATGCATTATTTTCTGCATTCCTTTTTTACATCTGTAGGTGATATCCGATATTTTTTCTTAAATGCTTTGGAGAAATAATCTGCATCTAGAAATCCTACCATATGAGAAATATCTTTCATGGAAGTATTTGTTGATTCTAATAGTTTTCTAGCTTCATTTAAACGAATGGATAGTAATCTTTGATGAATTGTTGTCCCATATTTCTTTTTGAAGTAAGTATGTAATGTTGCTTTTGATACATTGAAATACGAACAAAGTGAATCTATTGAAATTTGTTCCATGTAGTGTTTGATAAGATAACTTTGTATAGCTTCCGCAAGATCACTGCTAGGAACATTCACTGTATTTGTTAATGATAGATATTCTGCACAAATATCAACAAGCTCTCCTAATGCTTTAATTTGTGCTTTTGTGTGTTTGCATGTTTGATGCACCGCTTTTTTTAATTCTTTAGTGTCATGAATATATTGAGAGGCAAGTATTTCTACATTAGATGTATCTTCATCTGCATCGATTGCCTGACCAAGCATAAGATACCCAGTAAGCTGCCCATAGGTATACAGAGGCATAATTGCTTCATATAGACCACACCAGCATTTATAAACATAAATTTGAGATGATTGAAAAACATGTTCCATAGCTTCCATATCACACTTTGTACATTTATTTCTCGCATCTTTGTATTGATCCAGTAAATAACACAATGGACATTTCTTGTCAGGGTAAGAAACAACAACATTTTGATGAATATCAAAAATTGTCATATTCATTCCAGATAATAAATAAAAACTTTTTAGTATTGATTTTAAGTCTTTCATAGAATCTTGATAAAAGTATGATTTATACTTTTTTCCTGTTAGAAATACTTTAATCCATAAAGATTATCTCGTAAAGAGAATATAGTAGAAGTATGGAGGAATTACGTATGAATTTATCTTGGTTAAGTAATCCAGAAATATTTCAAGTGAATCGTTTAAAAGCACATTCATCACATCATTATTATGCAAATGAAGAAGAGAAACAGAGCAGTTTGATTCATGTATTAGATGGTACATGGAAGTTTCATTATGCAAATGCTCTCAATGAAGTCATCGATGGTTTTGAAAAAGAATCGTATGACTGCAGTACATGGGATGATATTCAAGTACCATCGCATATACAGATGCAGGGATATGGAACACCAATGTATGTAAACCAGATCTATCCTTGGAGTGGAAGTGAACAATTATTGCCTGGTGAAATTCCTGAACATAATCCAGTAGGCAGCTATGTTACGTATTTTGACAGTTCTATTTTAAAAGAAAATACAAAAACGAGGATTGTATTCCATGGAGCAGAAAGTGGTATGGCTTTATGGATCAATGGTGCATTTGTTGGATATAGTGAAGACAGCTTTACACCAAGTGCATTTGATATTAGTGAATATATTCATGAAGGAAGAAACAAGGTAGCAGTGAATGTCTATCGTTTTACATCTGGTTCATGGCTGGAAGATCAGGATTTCTGGAGATTTTCTGGTCTGTTTAGAAGTGTGGAATTACAATCTGTTCCTTTTGTACATGTCAATGATTTAAAGATCACACAAGATGTGAATGATCTCAAACATCCAAAAATCATTGTTGCACCTGTAATGGAAGCAGACGAAGACTATACATTAGAGTATCGTCTATTTGATGCAGATCATACATTGCTTCAAAGTAAAGCTACAAATGATACATGTGTATTTGAAGTGAATGATCCTGTTTTATGGTATGCTGAAAAACCATATTTATATCATGTAGAAATTCTTGTAAAACAGAAAGATAAGATCATTGAATGTGTTCGCGAACATGTTGGTATTCGTAAGTTTGCATTGAAAGATGGCATTATGTATATCAATGAAAAGAGAATTGTATTCCATGGTGTAGATCGTCATGAATTCAGCTGTGAAAGTGGCAGGGTTGTATCCTATGACTTAACAAAGCAAGATATCCTCAACATGAAAGCAAATAATATCAATGCGATTCGTACATCACATTATCCAAATCAGACATTCTTATATGACTTATGTGATGAATATGGAATTTATGTCATTGATGAAACAAACCTGGAAACACATGGAACATGGTCTGAATTCTTTGACAAAGAACATATTATTCCAAATGATGATCCTAAATGGCTGGAAAATGTATTAGACCGTGCCAAGTCAATGTATGAAAGAGATAAGAATCATCCAAGTATTTTGATCTGGTCTTGTGGAAATGAATCGTATGGTGGAAAAGATATCTTTGAAATGAGTGAATATTTTAGAAGTGTGGATCCATCAAGACTTGTCCACTATGAAGGTGTTTCTTTAGATACAAGATATCCAGATACAACAGACATGGTATCTAGAATGTATACACCTGCGAAGGATATTGAAGAATATTTAAAGAAACATACAGAAAAACCGTTTATTCTATGTGAGTATGCACATGCGATGGGGAATAGTAATGGTGCTTTATATAAGTATACAGATCTTGAAAAGAAGTATTCTCAATATCAGGGTGGTTTTATCTGGGATTATGTAGATCAGGCGATTCTACATGATGGAAAGCTGTACTATGGTGGAGACTTCCATGAAAGACCGAGTGATTATGATTTCTGTGGGAATGGAATTATGTTTGCGGATCGAACACCAACACCAAAACTGCAGGAAGTGAAATATTGTTACCAGTTCATTGATACAAAAATCAATGCAAAAGAAATTACAATTACAAACCGTTATCTCATTACAAATTTAAATGAATTTGATACGTTTGTGACATTGTATGCTGATGGAAAAGAAGTGAAGAAGGAAATATATCATTTATCTTGTGAAGCAAATGAAAGTATTACTATAGAGAATCCATTTGTTGTGGATGAGAAACATGAGTATTCTATTGTGGTAACATTTGAAAAAGATGGTCATGAATATGCACATGAACAATATGTATATCCATACCAAAGAGAAGAACATCATGTATGGACACCACTTTCAATCAATGAAGATTACTTAAATGTAGGTGTTACAACAGAAGATTGTAATGTCATCTTCTCTAAATCAAAAGGTTTAGTGTCTTATAAAGTGCATTCACATGAATTTATCAGAATGCCTGTAAGACCAAATTTCTTTAGAGCTGCAACAAATAATGATGTTGAAAATGGATATGGCTATCGCTATGGACAGTGGCTGCAGAATAGTCTGTATGCAAAGTGTAAATATATCAACACAGTCAAAGAAGAGAATCGTTGTATTGTTTCCTATGAATATGCATTGCCATCCATGGAAGATCATCCATTACATATGAACTATGAAGTCTATGGAGATGGTGAAATTGTTGTAGATATGTATTTAGATGCTTTTGAAAACCATATTGAAATGCCAGTCTTTGGAATCTTGTTACAGACATATACAGATTTAGATGAAGTATCTTACTATGGCAATGGACCAGAAGAAAACTATATTGATCGAAAGAAAGGTGCAGTGTTAGGAAAATATACATACAATGTAAAAGAAAATCTAACACCATATCTTTACCCGCAGGAATGTGGTAATCGTACAGATATGAGAGAATTAAATGTTCATTCAGACAGGCACGCATTGTTGATTCAAGGAAATCTGTTTGAATGCTCCGTACTTCCATATTCACCATTCGTATTAGAAAACGCAAAACACCAGTGGGAATTACCACAGGTATATGAAACAGTTTTAAGTATCAATGAAAAGCAAATGGGAATTGCTGGTGATAATACATGGGGTGCAAGAACACATGATGAGTTCCTGCTGACAAAAGAAAAACATCACTTGAGAATATCTATCAAAGGAAACTGAAAAAAATAGGATTTAACCTGATTGGGTTAGATCCTATTTCATTTCAAGCATGATTTTAATGATTTCTTTATCTGTTTCTGCCATACCGTCATGTGCGAGGTGACCTACATTTTTAATTGTAGCTTCCACGCCTCCACCAACGATACCATCACCACGATAGAATTCTTTACCATGTTTATACATCTGCATGCCAAGCAATCCACTTTCAACGCCAGATGCAATCTTAGCAGCACAGCTGGCTTTTGCACCATCGCAAACAACACCAGAATTGATTGCCAGTGCGTTGACGACTGTATGAGAAATTTCATTGAGCCCTCCACCATAGAGGTACATGATTCCAGCGCCAGCACCACAGCCTGCACTTGTTGCACCACAATATGCACTTAAGCAGCCAATACCAGTTTTCAAATGAATGCTTGTCAGATTTGCAATTAACAATGCTCTATATAGTTTTTCTTTTGAAACACCTAATTCTTTTGCATAGATAATCACAGGAACAGAAGTAGTAATTCCCTGGTTGCCAGAACCGCTATTAATGACAACAGGTAATTCACATCCATTCATACGTGCATCACTGCCTGCAGCAGCATATGCTTTTGCACGGTTGTGAAGAGAATCTCCGTATGCCATAAGTAATGTTCTGCCAACTGCAGCACCATATTTTCCAGTGATACCTTCTTCACTGATTGCCATGTTGTAGGTAATCTGTGTATCTAGTATTTCTTTGACATCTTCTAAGTTGCATGTATTCGCAAATTCAACAATGCCTTCCATAGATAGAATGGAATGATCAATACTGGAAGTTGTTTTCGCAATTGGAGCCTCAAAGATTGTTTTGCCATCTACCTGAATTAAGCAAAGTCCTGTATGGTATTGTGCAGTTCTTGCATAGACTGTATGGTTAGCTGAATGTAATGTTACCGCAATATCTAAAATGTAATCGGAAGTTGATTTTGTAACAGAACATGGCACACGATTCAGAAATGAAACAATTTCTTTTTGCTGAGAATCTGTAATTGAAGAAAGAACTTCTAATTCAGCTTCTGCTTCACCCGCAACGATACCAGCAGCAGCTGCAGCAGGAATTCCACGTAAACCATTGGTATGTGGAACAATAACACTTTTTACATTCTTGATGATATTTCCAGAAGCACATACTTCTACAGAAGTGATTTCTTCATCCATGTATTTTTTTGCTTTTGCAGCAGTTAAAGCAATTGCAATTGGTTCTGTACATCCCATTGCTGGTTTTAATTCTGATTTTAATATTTCACAGTATAAATTATATGTAGTTTTATCCATAACGTTTACCTCATGTATAATAGTACCACGTAATAGATGAGAGGAGTAATGGGTATGAAACAAATTAAAGATACTTTTTTTATTGTTGTGGGTAATATGATTTGCTCTTTAGGAATTGGAACGATTGCATTAAGACTAGGGTTGTCTCTTGGAGGTGTTTCTGGTCTGGCAAAAGTATTGCATGGTATATTACCAATATCCATTAGTATTCTTGTATTGGCAGTGAATTTATTATTATTTGCATTGGCTTACTTTTTTGTTGGAAAAAAGTTTGCGATGAATTCCTTTTTGTCTGTTATTTTATTTCCAGTCTTTTTAGAGATTTCACAGAATATTACAGTACTGGACTGTTTAAAAGAAGACTTGTTGCTGGGTACATTGATTGGCGGAATCTTGCTTGGCAGTGGTAGTGGTTTAATTTTAAGAGGAAATGGAAGCAGTGGTGGATTTGACATCATTGGTGTTATTCTGAACAAGTATTTTAATGTCAAGACAGCTTCAATAATGGGTTTGATTGATGTATTTGTATTGGTGTTTCAAATAAGAATTGAGAATCTGATGTTCTCTATTTATGGTGTTGTAATGATTTTTATTACTTCTTATATGGTGAATTTGATTCTGACAAAGGAAAACAATGAAGTTAAGATCATGATTTTCTCTAAGAAAGAAGATGAAATTCAAGATATGCTTCTTCATGAAAGAGATTGTGGATGTTCTATTTTACATGGAGAAACAGGCTATACAAAAGAAAAGATGCGTGTCATCGTAAGTATCATGCCATATGATAAAGTGAATCCTGTGAAACAAAGTATATTAGCAATTGATCAAGATGCATTTATAGTTTTGGAAAATGTTCAGGCGGCATATAGTGGTGTGCATTATTTAAGAAAACCAGAAGAAATGTAAGCACTTTCGTTGTTTCTGGTAAGAAACGTTGTTATAATTTTCTGCATTAAGGGTGATCAGGAAAGAAGGGAAAACATGGAACAAATCAGTAAAAAAACATTTTTTAGTTTCGCTGTCATGGATAGTCTTTATTGGGCTTTTTATGCATGTTTTGTAGGATTTATTGCGACGTATTTATTGGCATGCGGCATGGATAATGCAGTATTGTCTATTATGCTTGCGTGCTTTATGGGTGCATCATTTATTGGTGCATTCTTCTGGGGAAGTATTTGTGATAAAGCAAAAACAAATAAAAAAATATTTATTCCAGAATATATCGCTACAATCATAATTGCTTTCATTATTTATTTCATGGCAGAAAAAAATATCTGGGTATCAACAATCTTATATCCATTGTTTGGTTTTTTATCTTCACCATTAGGCAGTAACTTAGATACGTGGATGCTGCGCTCTTTTCATAAAGATGCTTCCGCATATGGCAGAGCAAGAGCAATTGGATCAATGGGATATGCAATTACTGCATTGTTTATGGGAATGTTGATTAATGCAATTGGGTATCAAATGATTCCTGTTGGAACTTTCTTTTTTGCCATCCTTGTTTTGATCATTGCGTTTATGATTAAAGAAGTTCCTTTTGAAAATGTTGTAATACATTCTGGCAGTGGCAGTGTAAAAGATCTATTGCACATTGGTTCTTTTATGTTTATGCTAGTAACCGTTTTCTTTACAGGTTTAGCAATTGCACCAGTGAATAACTTAAAGATTGTTATTTTAAAGAGTGTTGGTGGAAACGTTGGATTACTTGGGGTAGATTCTTTTCTTGGCGTTATGGTACAGGCATTATTTATCTTTATTTCTGGAAATCTGAAAAAGATACCTACATATGTAAGACTATTCTTAATGACACTGACTGTATTTATCACAATGGGACTTGTAGCCTTTGCGGTGAATCCTTGGATGATTATTCTTGGTACAGTATTCTCAAATATGAGTTACGGAATTATGCTTCCAACACAAAGAGAAATCGTAGAAGCAAATGTTCCTTCCACATTAAAAAATACAGCGCACAGTTTATCTGATGCGATGTATGGTAGTTTCTCTGGTATTCTGGCATTATCGTATTCAGGATTTGTCATGGATGCATTCGGTGCTAGATCTGTTGCAATGCTTGGTGGTGCCATCATGATCATCGCTGTAGTACTTTCATTGACAAAGATTGCGAAGAAAAACTAAAATTCATAATAATTTGAGAAGATCAGTTGGACTTTCAAATGTATATGTACCATGTAATGGGGTAGTGGAAACACTTCCCCATTTTGCATATCCAAAATCAATACCTGCATTGATAGATGACTGCTGATCAGATAGTGCATCTCCAATATAGATGACTTCTTCTTTTGGTACGTTTAAGTTTTCAATACACTTTAGAAGTGGCTCTGGATCTGGCTTGTGCTTAGTAGTATCTTCCGCAAGAATAACAGTATCCATATATTGATCAATTCCTTTAGAACAGATGTCCAATTCATACTGTTTGTGTGTTTTTGCAGATACAATTGCCTGCTTGATATGATTTTTCTTGAATGCTTCAAATACATCCATAAATCCATCATATAGCGTTGCACCTTCCTCATATGCATTGACATATTTGACCCATCTAGCATATGTTGCTTCTGGATTTTTTATCTTTAATTCTTCCATAACTTTCATACCAGGATAAGCAGCAAACTTTAAAACCTGATCAAATGACCATGTTTCTCCTGTTTCTTCTTTGATGATTTGAAGCAGTGGGTACATGTTCATATTTAACGTATTTAAAATTGTTCCATCGATATCATAAATGATTGCATTATATTTGTTCATAGATACTCCTGTTATCTAGAATCATTATAACAAAAAAGAAATAGAGATTATCTACTTCTTTCTGTGTTCTGTATAAACATCATTAAGAATCCTATCAGTAATAATGTTGAAGAAATCCAAATCGTTTTCATACCAAGGTAAAGAATACAAGAATATCCAACCGTAGCACCCAATGCAAATGTGATAATGATTCCAATGTAATGCAGCGCCTTTTTTAAAGATTCTTCATTCTTTGTTCTCATCCAGTGAGAGAATGCGGAAACACCTGCTCTCATATTACCAATGCACATTGTACTTGCGTATGGATAGCCATGTACGGAGCGGAATGCCTGTACCTGCATTGCACAAGAAAAAGATACAAGACAATTCGCATAAAGATTTCCGTTTTCATTGAAAAATCCTGATACAAATAAAGAAATAATTTCCAAGATTAAGATTGTCTGCCTCCAATGTAACTTCTTTGCTTCTTTATAGTATCCCTGGATTTGTTCCGCAACAAAGATGCCTAATGCAAATGACAGAAGAGGAAATACGTAACGGATAGCATCAGCATATTGTCCATCAGACAGTTTAGATGCCATTAAAACGATGTTTCCTGTTTGAGCATTCGCAAATACTTTATTTCTAGCGAAATAAGTATATGCATCTTGTAGACCACCAGAAAATGTGATGATCATAGCGAGTAGAAATGTTTCTGACATCTGTTTAATTTTCATACGTGAACTATTATAGTCACTATTTTTGATATGAAAAGAATAAATTTCTTTCAGAAAACATTTTAAAGCACGATGAATACTAGACTTATGTGATAAAATAGATACATGATAAAAAGATTTTATTATGGATTGATCAGTATGAAATATGCATTCTTTATGTTTGGGATTCCAATGCTGATATTTATAACTGCATTTATTGAAACAAGAAAAAAACTGGCTGTATTTCATACATTGATGTTCATATTTATTATATTGTTAGCTTGCGTGTTAGCTTTCTATTATAAAGATAAGCTGCATGTTTTAAAGCAATTGAAGCAAGTGAAAGATTTAGTAGAATATGAAAAGGGTGGTGTCGTTGATCGCTCATGGATTTTAGAAGATCGTATGCTTTGTGCAAAAGGATTGGATATTCGTGAAGTTAAAAGCAGCACCGTAAGTAAAGTAGTACTTCTAAATGAAGAAAAAGGAAAACAGGTATTAGAACTATCTGTAAAAGATGAAATTGTACCAATGACAACAATTTCAAAAGAAGAAGCACAAAGATTTGTGGCATATTTAAAAAGAAAAAATCCTTCCATTATTGTTGAAGGAATAGAAGCGAAAGGAAATGGTTCCCTGCAGGAATTAGGCGCAGGCGTACAGGTATAAAACATGACAATGACAAATGCAGAACTGATGAAAGCTTTGATTCAGAAATTTATACAGGTGACATTGGATGATGGATCTGTTCATGCTGGATATATTGGAAATCCAGAAGATTTTCAAGGGGATTCATTACCAGCGCATATGGTATTAATTAATGGTTTAATGAGAGACAACATTGAAGTTGCCAGAGTGGTAGATGTGGAATTTCCAAAAAGAGAAGACACAACACAGATCCCAATTGTTGGATTTGAAGACAAGTAGATGGAAACATCTGCTTTTTTAATTGGAACTGTTTGAAATAAGCGTTACAATAGGTCATACGGTGAGGTATCTATGACATTTAAAGAACAAAAACGAATACAATATTTAAGACCATTTATGGTAGTGATTGCGGCAATTATTATGTCGCTGAACATAAAAATTATGGTAAGAAATGGTGGGCTGTATCCAGGCGGTGCAACGGGATTGACCATTCTTACACAGGCAATTCTTCAAAAGTTTTTCAACATTGAAATCAGCTATACATTTGTAAATGTATTCTGGAATGCATTACCTGTATATATCGGATTTAAATATATTGGTAAAAATTTTACATTGTTTTCTCTGTTTATGATTCTGTTAAACAGTGTACTTGTAGATATGATTCCAAAGTATACATTAACTTCAGATATTTTATTGATCAGTGTATTTGGTGGAATGTTGAATGGACTAGCGATATCTTTATGTTTGATGGTGGATACAACAACAGGAGGAACAGATTTTATCTCAATCTTTCTTTCATCTAGATATAATGTGGATGGATTTAATCTTGTTCTTGGATTGAATGCGGTAATCTTGATTACGGCAGGTGTCTTATTTGGATGGGATAAAGCATTGTATTCTATTATTTTCCAATATGTATCAACACAGACAATTCATTTGCTATATCGAAACTATGCACAGGTGACTTTGTTTATTATTTCAAATAAAGTAGATGAAATTTCTGAAATGATTCATGCTATTACACAACATGGTGCAACGATCATCAGAGGAGAAGGATCTTACAAGAATGATGAAAGAAAGATGATCTATTCTGTAATCAATGAGAGTAGTGAAAAAGCAATTGTCAGCAACATTCTCGCAATTGATCCAAAAGCATTCGTGAATTGTGTGCGTACAAAAGAAATACGTGGACATTTTAATCAAATGCCAAAAGACTAAAAAAGAATTGAAATTCACAATGTCATTAAGTTATGAGAAATAAATTCTTAGTGATATTAATTGAAAATTCAAGAAAACAAATCTTTAGCGAAAGTTAACAGCTTTTCCATAAGATTTGTTTTTTAATTCCTGAAATCAGTGATTTATCAGAGATGATCAAAGGAAACTTGATCAATGCATCAGCGGAAATCTTACTCCTGAGCAACATTGTTATGAATATCTCTCTAAAACAAACATAAAAGGACAAAAAAGAATCAAATGCCAAGAGGCTCTTTGATTACATTCTCTATTCATAGGACCTGTGATCTTCTTTCTGATATCATTATTGAGTCGGCTTCCTCCCGACCTCTGGAAAGGAGGTGAGTACACGTGGAGTATCTAATAGCTTTCATAAGCTCCGTCGTAGCAGGTGTTGTTTCGTACTATATCTGTAAATGGCTGGATGGAGTCGAAAAAAAATAGTCGATCAGCCTAGGTATTGAAAAAGGGAACTGTTCCAGCAGTTCCCTTTTTTTACACGTGGCTTAATAGCTTTCATAGCCAACTACAATATAGCAAATTTTTCTTTTTTTTCAAGTTCTACATTTATAATCAGCAAATATATATTTTGTAATAAATTTTCGGCTAATCTACAATCGTGTGGTTGACAAAGAGCTTATTTACGCTTAAATCTAACTCTTTCAAGAACTAAATGGCGCAGAATTCTATTAGATTTCGGCCATTTTTCACTATCTCTTTTACATCGATGCAGATATATGAACCAATTTAAATAAGATTGTAAGTTTTCTACTTCCATTCCTATAAACCTCCAGATATATCTTTTCCACCAGCTGCACATATTATTGATCATTGCCATATTCTTTATGTATTCACTGTCTTTTGTGTTGTCTATATATACTTCTGATTTCAGACTGAGTGCATCAATAAGATATTTATGCGAATTATCTCCATCATGTATTATTGTTGATCCTGGTCTTATATGATCTTTCAAAGCTGCATATACTCTTTTAGAACTTGGTTTTTCATGACCGCAAATAATTGCCAGCATATTCTTACTGGAATCAATAGCTACTACGATGCATATCTTAGTTTTCGACAGTCCTCTTGGATGCTTTTCGTTATTATTTGATTCCAACACTTGATAATCTTCTATGTACGTTTCATCGATCCATACACGATTGTACAGCCTGAGATGATCCTGGTAATTGTCTACAGTTGAAAATATCTTTTTTCTCCATAGTTCTGCAGTATTGCTGGCTATATCCAATACTTCACATATCAATTCTAGAGGTACATTAAAACTCATGAGCTGAATATAGCTCATCAACTTGTGGGATGATATTTTTGAAGAATTAAATATGGAATCAGACAGTAATGTATAACTGCATTCACAGTTTTCACACCTATACCGCTTTGCCAGAGCCATCTGCATGATACTTATCTGATAGACACTTTGGACATATCGGTTTTCGACCATAATTAAGAGCAACTTCTTCAAAAGAAGTAGCACCATATCTTTCTCTATCTTTCCGCTGATTTATAGCGTCGCACAGTAAATCAAACTGTGTTGCATCTAAACCAAGCACAAAATCCAGATATGGATTTATCTGTTTAGACATAATAAAAAAATCCTCAACATGTCTAAGCAGTTATCCAGTGAGGATTGTCGCCAAACAAAGTTCTGAATAACTGCTTAGACATTAACTTTCTTTGGCTCATTTATTATATCTTATTATTTTGCTTATTCACAAAAATGGCTAATCTGCAACCACACGATTGTAGATTAGCCGATTATTTATTCTATTTCTTGAATTCACCATTTTGCTAATATAGCCACATTCTTTATATACTTGCCTGTACAGCCTTCTATTTACGAACTATGTTTCAAATTCTTTCAACACCAAATTTCATTTGAGATTGCCTGTAAACAATGCTAGTATTTTTTGTAAACGGAGGTGCATTATGAACAACACAACTGAAATGCCAATGAATTATCATAAAATTCTTTATCTTATCGAAGGGTACTTTATCTTTAAGAATATCATGGATATTGTCACTTCTTTTATGTTGCCATATTCCCTGTACAGAACAATTGATCAGATTTTCTATGTATCCTGCATCTTATTCTGTGCATTTGGCATATGGAAACATAACACCAAAAAAGGGGTGATTTCTTTTTTCTTGTTCCTGTCAGCAGATTTCAGTTTAGCTGTTCTTACATATATTGTATCCTCCACCTCTTCCAATCCTTTGCCTGATGCAGGTATGACATTGCTTTCCTTTTGTATTGTGACCGTTATCTGGTTTACTGCAAGTGTTCTATATTACAGAAAAAGATGGAGCCTGTTACAATGATTTCCCCTAAAGCATTACAAATGATAGAAGTGTTAAGTTCTTCTGAAGACTATATCTCACAGGAAACCCTTTCCTATAAACTGTCAGTCAAGCCAAGAACCTTAAGAGAGATACTGCGTATCTACAAAGAAGAGATAGAAGCAGAGGGTGCCTGTGCTATTCTCTATAAAAATAATTACGGTTATCTTCTGGAAATACAGGACAAAGACATCTTTGCCAAGTATCTTGAAACCCAGAAAGACGAGTTGCGTAAAGAACAATGGAATAACCCTGTTACTGTAACCGAAAGAGCGGAATATATCATCCGTCATCTTTTATTAAGTTCTTCACCTATGAAAAGTGATGAACTTTGTGAGATGCTGAATATTTCCAGAAGCACTATGGCGCAGGTATTGAAACTTGTACGTTCCATCCTGATAAAATACACCCTCTCTTTGGAAGTAAAAGGAAAACAAGGCTTGTATATTGATGGAGACAGAGATTGTTTTCAGAATATCTTTTCCGATTATTTCTTTTATCATGGTCAAACGCAAGATGAAGATGTTGAGGAAAAGAAAGCATGGATTCATGCTCTTTTACTGTCTATCCTGCAGAAAAATGACTACACCATGACTGATACAGGAATCGAAAATCTTGTCATACACATCTTTATTACTCTCTATTTGTCCAATAAGTTACAACCTTCCACCCACACATCTTCTTTAAATGCCTCCAAATATCCACTGGAATTTCAAATGGCAAGAGAAATCCAGCAGAAAATTGAAACTGAGAAAGGATTGCATATAGAAGATAATGACCTTGGATTTATTGCAGTCCATATGATAGGTAATCGCATTTTAACAGAAAAAGATGCCCATATTTTAAGTGCAGAAACCATCAATATTGTCAAAGACATCCTGTCCGGCATACGCAAAACCTACGATGTGGATCTGTTTAATGATTTAGAACTATTCACCATGTTATGTACACATATCGAACCTATGATTCAAAGAATACGGAATCATGTGCGTATGAGAAACCCTATGTTATCTTCTATTCAGGAAGAAAATCCTTTAGGGTACGACATGGCGGTATTTGCTTCAAATATTCTTTCTTCTAAATTGCAGATGGACATTGACCATAATGAAATAGGCTATCTTGCCTTACACTTTCAATTAGCTTTGGAAAGAAAAAACACACCAAAGAAAAAAAATATACTCACTGTATGTGCAAGTGGTACAGGAACTTCACAATTATTAAAATACAAACTTCAGAATCGTTTTGGTAACCAGATTGCTTCTCTCACTTCCATGAGTGCACATGAAGCTTTGCATTGTGATCTAAGTAAGTATGATCTGATTGTCTCTACAGTAAATCTCCCGGTTACTTCCATTCCATGCATTGTAGTACATGCCTTATTAAATGAATCTGACTGTTCTGTCATCCAGAAACATCTTTCCGTCTCTTTTCAGCAATCTTCTGCCATTAATTCCGCCTTTCAGGAAGATCTGTTTCTGGAAAATGTGAATATACAGAATCCAGAAGAACTTATCAGATTTATGTGTGCATTGCTGGCAGAATATGTAATTCTTCCAGACAATTTCATCACAAAAGTAATTGAAAGAGAACGCACTGCCTCTACACATCTTGGTAATGGCATCGCTGTGCCCCATCCTTCCACAGTGTTATTGGATACTTCTAAGATTGTCATTGCTCATGTATCAAAACCAATACAGTGGTTTGATACACAAGAAGTAGAATGGGTGTTTCTATTAGGTATGAAAAAAGGAGATGACCCAGAACAGGAGGCTTTGATTCGTGCTTTATATACATGTATCAGTGATATGCAATTTATGCGTGAACTGTCTCAACACCCTGCTTTTTCAACTTTCCACAACCACATAACGTCTATATTACAGATTGAAGAGTCTTCTTCAGATAGTATTTTCCAATAGGTGACTCTATGAATGTATTAATTGTCTGTGCTAATGGCATGACCAGCAGTGCACTTACACAAAAAACAAGAACAGCTTTAAAAGAGCAGGGATACGAAGATATCAAGGTAGGATCCTGTGGTATTCCACAGGTACAGAAATATGCCCCTATGTCAGATATCATTCTTTTAGCTCCTCAGATAGGCTATATACAAAAAGAAATCCAGCAAACAGCTTATTGCAAATGTGTCGTATTACCTTCCAATATTTATGGGGAGACCGGCGGAGAAACCATTGTGAATCTTCTTCTGCATAAAGATGAGGAAATCCAAGTATCTTTAAGAACATCTGCACTGGAGAAAGTATCCTCTTTCTTTTCCACAAACATTCTCTTTACAACCATGCAGGAAGCATTTCTGGAAATATTCCCTATTACTTTTACAGGCTCACTGTTGTCACTGCTGATTTCCTTTCCGATATCTTTTCTTCAAAATACACCATTCTATTCCGTAGTTTCCACAGGATATGACATGACCTATGGTCTGCTTTCTCTGTATATTGTGCTGTTCATCTCCAAACAATATGCCGAACACAAAAAAGAATCCCCTGCAGGCATCATGATTTCCTCCGTTGTCTGTTTCTTTTTGTTAACAGAATCCATACAGAATAAAACTGTCAATCTGGAATACTTTGGCTCTAAAGGAATTTTTCTCGGAATCTTTACAGGACTATTTACAGGATGGTTATATATCAAAATCACTTCCACTTTCCAGAAAAATCTTGATGTGCAAAGTCTTAGAAAAGACATTCAGGACGCTTTATTATCTATTTTTCCAGTACTAGTCTGCTGTGTATTATCCATGCTGATTACTGTTACAATTCATGCAGTCTTACATACCTCCCTGCCAAAATATATCTATGCTTTACTGGAAAAATATCTGGATCCGGTTTTAGGCAAAAATATTTTTTCTTCACCATTAAGTATGTTTATCGGCTCTTTCTTATGGTTCTTTGGCATCCATGGCGGAAAGGTTGTTGGAACTATTACAGATCCCATGTTATATGCCTATTCTCTCACCAACCTGCAGGCGTATATGGCGCATGAACCACTCCCTTACGTCATCACTAAAACTACCAGTAATATGTATATATTCGGAGGAGTAGGGTCCACCTTACCACTAGCTTTTCTGATGTGTTTCTTTGCCAAAAGTGAGAAAATCAGACAATTAGGTAAGATATCCCTTCCTATGGGCATCTTCTTCATCAATGAACCACTCATTTTTGGACTTCCGTATGTATTCAATCTCTCTTTAATTTTACCATTTCTGATGATTCCATTTAGCTCTGGAGTCTTGACTGTCTTTGCCATGTACTTTCAATGGATTCCAAGATGTAACGGTATTGCCATACCATGGACCACCCCTCCTGTTATCAGTGGTTTTATAGAAGGCGGATGGAAACTGGCCTTATGGCAGGTATTTCTCCTTGTACTGCAAACCATTGCGTGGTATCCGGTTTTCAAAAAGCTAGATAAAAAAGAAAGCGCTTAACTTTCTGCCAGAATATTGGCAGAAATCCACATTCAATTCATGTAAAGACCTTGTTAAGCTTTAAGTACAAAAGGTAAGGGGAATTACCGAAAGGAGAAATTCATGGAAAAATTCATGACCTGGATGGAAACCCACATGATGCCTGTTGCCGCAAAACTTGGCAATAACAAATATCTCAAAGCTATCAGCTCTGGATTTATTGCAGTTATGGCAGCTACCATTGTTGGTTCCATCTTTACATTGATTGGAAACCTTCCAATCACCGCCTGGACAAACTGGCTTGCTGAAACCGGTTTAAACCAGTTGTTTGCACTGCCTGGTCAGTGTACAACAGACCTGATTGCTATTTACGCTGTATTCTTCATTGCTTACAGCCTTGCACAATCCTTTGCTGTGGATGGTGCAGGTGCAGGATTATCCTGCCTTGTGTCCTTCTTCATTATCACAGGAAGAACTGCTTACTATGCAGCAGCTGCTACAGATGCCACTTCTGTCTCTGCCATGGCAACTACTTATCTGGGAGCTAAAGGATTATTCTCAGCTATGATTATTGCACTTGTCGGTGCACGTATTTATGTATCAGTAGTGAAAAAGGGTTGGGTTATCAAACTTCCTGACTCCGTTCCACCAAACGTAGCTAACTCCTTCTCTTCCTTGATTCCTGCAGCATTCGTTGTCGTTCTGTTCATTGTTGTAAGATTCTTATGCACATTGACACCTTATGGTGATCTGCACACAATGATCTTTACAATCATTCAGTCTAACCTGATGCGCTTCATTGGTAATAACGTATGGTCATGGCTGTTCTTTAATCTAATGGCAAATTTATTATGGTTCTTTGGATTACACGGTGGAAATATCGTCGGTTCCATTACCAACCCTATCTATACACCACTATCACTGGAAAACCTCGCTGCTTTCCAGGCTGGTGAAAAGACCATGCCTTACATCATCACTGGTGCTTTTGGAAAGAGCTTTACATTCGGTGGTATAGGTTCCATGTTTGGGTTAGCCATCCTAATGTGTTTCTTCGCCAAATCCAAACAGTATAAAACACTTGGTAAATTATCTTTACCTACCACCTTCTTCTTCATTAATGAACCATTGCTGTTCGGTATTCCTGTAGTATTGAACCCTATGTTCTTTATTCCATTGATGTTAATTACACCAATTCTTGGAACTGTCACATACTTTGCCATGAAGATTGGCATCTGCCCAATCCCTCATGGCGTACAGATTCCATGGACTACTCCTCCTGTCATCAACGGTTTCCTGCAAGGCGGATTTGGTCTTGCAGTATGGGAACTATTGATGGTACTTGCAAGTATTGTCCTATGGTATCCATTCTTCAAGATGGGTGATGATATGGCTTTCAAAGAAGAAGTTGGAGCTACAAAAGCCGAATAAACAACTGTATCCCCAAAGAGCTCTGCCATACCCTTGCAGAGCTCTTTTTGATAAAATGAATAATAGAAAAGAGGAAAAAAACATGAAATTACTCATTCAATCTGATGATTATGGCATCACTCCTGCTGTAGCAGACGGCATCATTTATGGTATTACTCAAGGTGTCATAAAAAACACCGGCTTATTCTCCAACATGCCATGGGCAAAAGAATGTGTGGAAAAGATTCGCCCTTACCTGGATGACATTGCTTTAGGGATTGATCTTAACGCAAGTACAGGAAGTTCCTTACTTGGCTATGATAAGGTCCCAAATCTCTGTCATGAAGATGGAAGCTTCTTAACTTCCAGAGAAAACAGAGAAGCTGATAAGACAGCTCCAGATAACGACCATGTAGACTACGAGCAGGTATTTGCGGAATTTGACGCACAAGTGCAGAAGTTTATTGAACTTGTTGGTAAAAAACCTGACTACGTTCATGCCCATGCCTATGGTACTGCCACTACAGAAAGAGCCAGAGTTGCGATTGCCGATAAGTATGACAGACCTTATACAATAGCTGTGGGAGAAAAACTATGTGGCGGCTATGGAAGAATGGGATGGTACCAGATTGGAAGTCCTGAAAAACAGCTGACAGAAGATCTCAAAAACTTCATTATTACAGATCAGTCACATTTCCTTGAAAGAGACTATGGTCATCTGATTACACATTGTGGCTACGCTGATGCAGTATTATTTGAATTATCCAGCTTTAATCTTTGCAGAGTGAAAGACCTGGAAGCTTTAACAAGTGAAGAAGTAAAACAATGGGTCAAAGATAACAATGTCGAACTGATTACCTTTAAAGACCTGCCAAAAGAATTATGGAAGTAATCCAAAGGCTGCAACACTGCAGCCTTTTTTTATGTATTACCAGAAAAGGAAAAGAGTTGTGTTGCCACAACTTAAAATGATCTCCGTAAGTAGTACAGAACGTTGACGGTTCTAATACCTCTTTAGGAGGTCATTTTTATGTCTAAGAGACGATATACAGATGAGCAGATCAGGATGTTGAGTCATGATCCGAATATCAAGGAGATTTCTCCTAACAGTTTGCGCTTTACTCTCGCTTTCAGGCAGAAAATTTATGATGCAGTCAAAGAAAACATCGGTAAGTCAGCTATCAGAACATTTCTAACCAATTACGGTTATAACTGTCACATATTGGGAGATAGAGTTTTAGACACTCTATCTAATAATTCTAAACACTATGGTCGGCCCGTGAATGGTTCACGCTATGCCACTTCTAAAATGTATCATCACGATAAAAGAGATGATTCAATACTGCTGAAGACAGGAAAATTCAAAATCGGCTAATCTACAATCGTGTGGTTGACAAAGAGCTTATTTATTCTTAAATCGAACTCTTTCAAGAACTAAATGGCGCAGAATTCTATTAGATTTCGGCCATTTTTCACTATCTCTTTTACATCGATGCAGATATATGAACCAATTTAAATAAGATTGTAAGTTTTCTACTTCCATTCCTATAAACCTCCAGATATATCTTTTCCACCAGCTGCACATATTATTGATCATTGCCATATTCTTTATGTATTCACTGTCTTTTGTGTTGTCTATATATACTTCTGATTTCAGACTGAGTGCATCAATAAGATATTTATGCGAATTATCTCCATCATGTATTATTGTTGATCCTGGTCTTATATGATCTTTCAAAGCTGCATATACTCTTTTAGAACTTGGTTTTTCATGACCGCAAATAATTGCCAGCATATTCTTACTGGAATCAATAGCTACTACGATGCATATCTTAGTTTTCGACAGTCCTCTTGGATGCTTTTCGTTATTATTTGATTCCAACACTTGATAATCTTCTATGTACGTTTCATCGATCCATACACGATTGTACAGCCTGAGATGATCCTGGTAATTGTCTACAGTTGAAAATATCTTTTTTCTCCATAGTTCTGCAGTATTGCTGGCTATATCCAATACTTCACATATCAATTCTAGAGGTACATTAAAACTCATGAGCTGAATATAGCTCATCAACTTGTGGGATGATATTTTTGAAGAATTAAATATGGAATCAGACAGTAATGTATAACTGCATTCACAGTTTTCACACCTATACCGCTTTGCCAGAGCCATCTGCATGATACTTATCTGATAGACACTTTGGACATATCGGTTTTCGACCATAATTAAGAGCAACTTCTTCAAAAGAAGTAGCACCATATCTTTCTCTATCTTTCCGCTGATTTATAGCGTCGCACAGTAAATCAAACTGTGTTGCATCTAAACCAAGCACAAAATCCAGATATGGATTTATCTGCTTAGACATTAACTTTCTTTGGCTCATTTATTATATCTTATTATTTTGCTTATTCACAAAAATGGCTAATCTGCAATCACACGATTGTAGATTAGTCGAATAAATTTTTTGCTAATATTTTTTGATCTTTCTTTTTTTGCCTTTGATGGATAATCCATTTAATGCATCAATGATTTTTATATTGGAATCCAAGATTGTAACTGTAGAATAAGAATCCTGTATCTCAAGTGTTCCAATCTTTTCAAATGGAAGCTTTGTACAAAGGGCTCCAATGATATCTTTTGGACGCAGCTTATCTTTTCTTCCAGCCTGGATCTGAATGGTTAGTGTAGAAGATTTCTTTTCTTCTTTCTGCATTGGAGTGGATAGATCTGTTTCATACTTCTGATCAGGATTATAAACAGACGAATGTTCTAAAATATATTGTGTAACTTCATTTTCTAAATCTTTATTTCTAATCAGTGTAATCGTTGTTCCGTGATTTCCCTGATGACCGCTTCTTCCAGAGCGATGAATAAATGTATCTGCATCTAATGGAATATCATAATGAATGATATGAGAGACATCATATAAGTCTAATCCTCTAGCAGCAGCATCCGTAGCAACAAGTACACGATACTTTCCATTTTTAAATCCGTTTAATATTCTGATGCGTTCTCGTTCTTCGTAGAATGATGAAAAGGAAGATACAAGAATATCTTTTTTCTTCAGCCAGTCTGCAAGTTCATTCGCATCATTTTTATAATTCACAAAGATAATGGATTGTTCAATCGGTGCAGACTTTAATAAGCGTAATAATGAGTGCTTTCGATCTTCTGTCTTGATGTAGTATGTATCAATGTTTTTGTTAACATGAGAATCATCTTGAATGATTTCTTCATATTCTTCTGGAAAGAAAGAAGTAATGAGGTCATTCTTTGTGGCAGAAGTACAGACAAGCTGTGTGTCTGTATGTTGAAGAAGATATTCTGTTTCTTTTCTCTGTCCTGTAGAAATGACCATGTCTACTTCATCTACGACGCAAAGTAACAAGTGAGATAAATCAATCTTCTTTTGTGAATAGAGATCCATTAATCTGCCAGGTGTACCAATAATGATTGTTGGTCGATGACGTAATGCATTTTCCTGTTTATGAATGTCTAATCCACCAATGACAGTTACAATGTGATGCTTTGAATAATTTGCTATATTTTTTGCGACTTCACTTACCTGTAAAGCAAGTTCTCTTGTTGGTGTAATAATTAATATCTGTGTATCATTGCTTGCAGCATCAGTGATTTCTAATGCGGGTAAAAGATAGGCAAGTGTTTTGCCGGAACCAGTTGCTGCCTGGATAAATAGATTTTTACGAGATAATATTTGAGGAATTGCTTTTTCCTGGATTGGAAGAAGGAAAGAATATCCTTGTTCATTGAATGCTTGTTTAATTTCTTGTTTCATGTGGGTATATTAACATGAAAAGGAAATGAGATATCACAATAATTGTGATAAACTTGAAGCGACATGAATATGATGAACGATACGATTGCCGCAATCGCTACAGCTAACGCTACAGGTGCAGTTTCTATCATCCGTATTTCTGGAGAAGAAGCTATTTTGATTGCGTCTGAATTAATCAATAAAGATTTAAGTAAAAAAGAGGGATATACGATTACATTTGGTACAGTACAGGAGGACAATGAAGTTGTTGATGAAGTACTTGTATCTATTTTTAGAGCACCAAAATCTTATACAGGAGAAGATGTTGTTGAAATTGGATGCCATGGTGGTCTATTTATCACAAGAAAGATTTTGTCTTTATGCTTAGGAAAAGGTGCTAGACTAGCTCGTCGTGGTGAATTTACAGAACGTGCATTCTTGAATGGAAAGATGGATCTTTCTCAGGCAGAAGGAGTTAATGATTTAATTAACGCTACAGATGAAGTGAATGCGAAGAGTGCAATGCATTCTTTGAAAGGATCTGTTTCTAAAATATTGAAACCATTAGAAGAAGATCTGACGCAAATCATTTCTAATATTGAAGTGAATATTGATTATCCGGAATATGATGATGTGCATCAGTTAACAGAAGATGAGATTCTGCCAAAAGCAAAGACATGGCTGAAAGATATTCAGAAACTGATTGATGAAGCTAAGAAAGCAGTGAATATCCGTGAAGGAATTGATACTGTTATTTTAGGTCGACCAAACGTTGGGAAATCTTCTTTATTGAATGCTTTGCTTGAAGAAGATAAGGCAATTGTCACGGATATTGCGGGTACAACAAGAGATATTGTTGAAGGTACTGTACGCTTAGATGGAATCACTTTGAATTTGATTGATACTGCAGGTATCCATGAATCTAATGATATTGTAGAAAAGATTGGCATTGATAAATCTTTACAGGCATTAGAAAAGGCAGAACTTGTCATTGTGGTCATTGATGGCAGTGAAGCATTGACAGATGAAGATCATAAGCTGTTAGAAATGACGAAGAATAAGAATCGCATTGTTGTATACAATAAGAATGATAAGGCAATTCAACATGATGGTATTTCTATTTCAGCAATCAATGGTGATGTAGAAGCATTAACGAATGCAATCAAAGAGAAATATGAAAAAGAATTGTATCTTGCTTCCAGTGATACATTGAATAATGAAAGACAGATTGGTCTAGCAATCCAGGCGGAACAAAGTATGAAGAATGCGATTCGTACATTGGAAGATGGTATGGAATTGGATCTTGTGACGATTGATTTAGAGAACGCATGGACTTCGTTAAAAGAAATTACAGGGAAAGCTGGAAAAGAAGATCTGTTAGATGAAATCTTTTCTAGATTTTGTTTGGGTAAGTAATATGGAAGATATCATTTATTTAGATTCACACGCGCATTTAATGAGTGATGACTACAGCGAAGATCTTGAAGATGTTATGCACAGATGTAAACAAAAGCATATCGATTACATCATGATCATTACATTGACAAAGCAGGAAGCAATACGTGCAATTGAATTTCGTAAAAGAGATCCAGAACATATTACGATTGCAACAGGGATATTCCCTGAAGATGCAGAAAAAGTGACGGAAGAAGACTGGAATGATTTTGTGGAAATTGCTTCCAGAGAGGAAATATCTGTCATTGGTGAAATTGGCCTGGAATATCATTGGGTCAAAGATGAAGAAGCAAGAAAGAAACAAAGAGAATTGTTTATTCGCCAGATTGAACTTGCGAAAACTTTGCATAAACCAATTGCGGTGCATTCTAGAGATGCGATCCAGGATACATTTGATATCTTGAAGGAACATCAAGTACCTGGTTTGCTGCATTGCTTTCCGGGAACAAAGGAAATGGCAAAAGAGTTTACAAAACTTGGCTATTACATCGCACTGGGTGGAGCATTGACATTTAAGAATGCAAGACATTCCGTTGAAGTTGTCGAAACAATTGATGAAAAGTATTTGCTGAGTGAAACGGATTGTCCATATATGGCACCTGTACCTGTAAGAGGTACAAAGAATGAACCATCGAATATTCCATATATTGTTCAGAAAATGGCGGATGTTAGAAATGTGAGTGTTGAACATATGGCTTCTACGATCTTAGAGAATTGGAAGAGGTATTTGAAATGTCAATGAAGAAGATCAAAGAAGTGATTGTTGTAGAAGGCAGACATGATACGGAACGTCTGCGTAAATATTTTGACTGTAATACGATTGAAACAGGTGGAACGAGTCTTGGACAAGATGTCATTGATCGTATTATAGAAGCAAAGAAAACAAGAGGTGTCATTGTATTCACAGATCCAGATTCTCCTGGAAACCGTATTCGTCATGCGGTAAATCAGAGTGTAGAAGGATGCAAGAATGCATTTGTGATGAAAAAGATGCACGAACAGATAAGAAAGTTGGTGTTGAACACGCAACTTATGAAATATTAAAAGAAGCATTAGAGAATGTTGTTTCATTTGATGAAGATGATTGTTGTCAATTGACAATGAATGACATGATTGAGCTTGGCTTATCTGGCAGTGATAATAGTTCGGCATTAAGAGATGTTATCGGTGAACATTTTCATATTGGAAGTGGAAATGCGAAAACAATGCTACGAAGAATCAACTTTTCAAAAATAACAAAAGAAGAATTATATAAGGTGATCCATTCATGAGTAAATTTATTTCAACCCCATCACGTACAAAAGAAATCCTAGAGAAATATGGTATCCATGCAAAGAAAGGTTTTGGACAGAATTTTCTAGTGGATCCAATCATTGTAGAACGTTGTGCATTAGCTGCACATTGTGAAGGTGCAGTGATTGAAATTGGCCCTGGTATTGGCTCTTTAACGGAACAGCTAGCGATTCATTCTCAACATGTTGTAGCGTATGAAATTGATGAATCTTTACCACCAATCTTAGCGGATACATTATCCGCATATGATAATGTTGAAATTATCTTGCAGGATTTCCTGCAGGCAGATATTTCTACAAAAATAAAAGAATTGAAGGAACAATATGATCAGGTTACTGTTTGTGCGAATCTTCCATATTACATTACTTCTCCAGTACTGTTTAAGATCTTTGATGAAGGGCATGATATTCCTTATATTACTGTGATGATGCAGAAAGAAGTTGGTGATCGTTTTATTGCGAAACCTAACGATAGTGAATATGGTGCTTTGAGTGTGGAAGGACAATATCTATATGATGTAAAGAAATTGTTTACAGTTCCTGGCAGAAGCTTTAATCCTTCTCCTAAAGTGGATAGTGTGATTATTCAATTTTCTAGAAAAGAGGATATTGATACATCTTTAAATCTTGTGGATTTCTTTACATTTGTTAGAGCATGTTTTAAGCAAAGAAGAAAAACAATCTATAATAATTTAAAAGAATATCTGAAGGATAGTGAAAAAACGAAGCTGGCTTTAGAAAAGGCTGGGATTGATGCTGGTGTTAGAGCACAGGAATTAGATGTAGATACATTAAAGAAACTGTATGAGGCAACTTTATGAAAGAAAGAGCATATGCAAAAATCAATTTGTGTTTAGATGTAGCTGGAAAAAGAGAGGATGGCTATCATGATCTGAAGATGATCATGGTACCAATAGATTTCTATGATTTATTAGAGATGAAACCTGCATTTGAAACAACACTATCTTTGAATCGTGCATATTTACCAGTAAATGATAAGAATACGATTATTAAAGCAATCAATGTGATGAAGCAAAGATATGGTTTCCAGATGGAATTTGAATGTATTCTTCAAAAGCATATTCCTACACGTGCGGGTTTAGCAGGCGGCAGTGCGGATGCGGCAGCCGCAATTCGTATGATCAATCGTATGTTGAACTTGAATATGAGTGAAGAAGATATGATTTCAGTTGGAAAAGAAGTTGGTGCAGATGTTCCGTTCTGTCTGATTAATAAACCAGCATATGTTGAAGGAATTGGAGAAATTACTAATCCATTTTCTTGTACTACAGATTTTGATATTCTGCTTGTAAAACCAAGAAAAGGTGTATCTACAAAAGAAGCATTTGAAATCGTAGATAGCACAGAACCAATCCATCCTGACTGTATGAAAATGAGAGATGCATTGATGTGCTCTGACTATGAAGGTATTATTTCTTCTTTGGGGAATAGCTTAGAACCAGCTGCCATTCAGCTTGTAGAAGATATTCGCAACGTAAAAGAAGAACTGACAAAACGTGGATTTGACGGTGTTTTGATGTCAGGCAGTGGTTCTACTGTATTTGGTATTACAAAAGATCGTCAATTGATTGAAGATACAATGAATGATTTGAAGAAAGAAAAGTACTTCGTCAGAAGAACAAGAATCGTTGATTCTAGAATGGGGAGATAGAATATGAGAAATGCAATTATTATGGCTGGTGGAAAAGGCACGAGAATGAAGTCTGTTCTACCAAAGGTATTACATAAGATTTTAAATGAACCAATGGCAACTATGGTAATTCGTTCTTTAAAAGAAGCTGGTGCTGAAAGAATTGTTACTGTTGTTGGCTATCAGCATGAACTGGTTGAAAAAGAATTGGCTGGTCAGTGTGAATTTGCCGTACAGGAACCACAGCTTGGTACAGGTCACGCAGTCATGCAGGCGAGACAGCTTGAAAATGAAAGTGGTATTACAGTGGTTGCTTCTGGTGACTGTCCTTGTGTTAGAAGTGAAACATATGCAAAGATGTATGAGAAATTAGGGGATGCTGATATGGCAGTATTGACTGCAGTCCCTGATGATAATGGTGCCTATGGCAGAGTCATTCGTAGAGAAGATGGCACGGTTGAAAAAATCGTTGAATTTAAAGATGCAAATGAAGAAGAGAGAAACGTGAGAGAAATCAATACAGGTATCTATGCTTTTAAAACTGAATCTTTATTTGAAGGCTTAAAACTGATCAAGAATGAAAATGCACAACATGAATATTATTTGACTGATTTAGTAGAAATCTTACAGAATCTTGGCAAGAAAGTGATCGCTATTCATTGTGATGACTGGAGAGAAGTGGAAGGTATCAATGATTGTGTTGCGCAGGCAGAAGCAAATGCGTATCTTCAACACCGTATTAATCTTCACTGGATGAAGGAAGGTGTGAATATTATTGATCCAGATAATACATATATTGGCCCGGAAGTTAGATTTGGGCATGATGTCATTGTTCATCCAAATACATATTTGTATGGAAAAACAACAGTGAAAGATAATACAGAAGTTATGCCTGGTACTTTTGCACAGGATCAGGAGCTTTAATGTTATATCTCAAAGAAGCAAATATTGGTGATATACAAAAGGAATATGAAGTGATCACACGTATTCCTTCGGATGAAAATGGTTTTACAAATGAATATGAAAACTGTTCTTTTGAAGAATTTAAAGAACAGATCCTGCCTTCTTTTATCAATCACACAAAAGGAATTGATTTGAAAGATGGATTTGTTCCAGATACGAATTATTTCTTATGGGATGGGGATGTCATTGTTGGGCTGTTTCATTTCAGACATTATTTAAATGACTTTCTTATGAATGGGCCTGGCCATATTGGCTATTGTATTTTGAAGGAGTATCGTGGAAAAGGATATGGAGAAAAAGGCTTGAAGTTGTTGATTGATCTTGTTAAAGGTAATCTTCAGGAAGATGAAATCTACATGTCCTGTGCGAAAACGAATCCTGCATCTTTACATGTAATGTTAAAGAATGGTGCATATATTCATCATGAAGATGAAAAAGAATATTACACAAGAATCAAGATAAAATAAAAAAGGTTTGTATCGCTTTGATACAAATCTTTTTGGTTTGTTTTTATGCTTCTTCTTGTTTGTTGGAAGCAATAACGAATGGTGTGTATACCATTCGTAATACCGGCACGAGATGGGTTGAACCAGCCAGATGCGAATGGTGAAGCAATGAGGTTATAAGGAATGCCTGAAGTGTAATAAACACCAGAAGTTGTTACGTTTGTTCCAGTTTGATAATGTTTGAGGTTCTGTGCCATCATCTTTGTCATGAATGGTGTTGTAACGTTTGAAACGTGAATGCAACCTCATCATAATAGCTGTATTAAATTTTCATTTTTTTATATTTTCTTTATTGAAATAATGTTGAATGATTGTGACAGCTTCTTCATAAATTGCATTGTCAGTAGAAGTATTGTAGATGGTATCTTTATCGGAAAGTGTGGTGTACACATGATCCTTTCCATATTTTTCAATCAAAGATAGATATTGAGGGTTGCTTGAAGAACAATACACCGCATTGGTTCCATAAAAGACTTCTTGATGATTGAATTCTATATGCTTCTGCGGTAAATCAACCAGTACTTCACAACATCCCATATGTGCATAATGTCCTTTGTTTGTGATAAACCCGTTAACATACCGAAAGTATTTTTTATATGCGTAAAAATATGGTTCTTCACTGCAAAGAAAAATCAAACAGCCTTGTTTTCGAAGTTCTGGAATATTAATTTCATTTGTTCCGTTCCAAAATACAATTTGCATAGGTTTATTTTCTGCGTTTCCAGTATTCTCCAACAGGTTCTTCAGGATGAGCTATATTCCAGTGAACTTCGTGTCTTTCAAAATATCCAATTACTTTTCCGTTGGAATCTCTAACAGGTGTAAAGAATTCTCTTTCCTGTTTGATAGGATTGTATGCTTCAAACATTTCATCACTTCCAGCATCTGCTTTTTCAAGAAAGTCTAGAATTTTCTTTTTAGATTCCTGATTATGGCAATTGAAAATACTGTCTCCAATATGGATGCGTTCACCGTAATGTTGTTTTGCAACTTTGTTGAGATATTGAATTGTATGATTCCGATCACAGAAAACAATTTCATATGGTAGTGCATTTAAAATACTTTCTAAAAGTTCGTTGTTCATTAGTTAAATTCTCCTATGAGTTCTTTACAGATTTCATTATACTGCTTTGAATATACACTGTTTTTATTCCATAGAAAAGTTGTATCGTGATGGAGTTGTAAATTCTGGATCTTGATTTCTTTCAATGATCCATTTTTTAATTCTTCTTCTACAGATAAGCGATACAAAAATGAAATTCCACAATCATTTTTTAATAGTGAAATGATGGATGAGATACTTTCAATTTCTAAATGATTTTTGAAATCTAAATAGGATAAGTTATATGTTTTTAAATAACTGTCTAATAGATCTCTTGTGCCAGAACCTGTTTCTCGGATGAGTATTCTTTCATTTAAGAGATCTTCAATATGATTGACTTTTTTAGAAAATGTATGATTTTTTGCACATACACAAATAAAACTGTCTGTGTAATACAATAATTGTTCGTATTTATGAGATGGAAAATATCCTTCAATCAATGCAAAATGAATTTCTCCATTATCTAATTTAGCTAATAGCTGTTCCGCATTGCCATAAATAATATGCATATTCATTTCCGGGTGTTTATTTAGAAATACAGATAATGGCTTTGCTAATGCATATTCTCCAGCAGTAAGCGTAACGCCAAGAACAAGTTCAATCGTAGATTGCTTTTCCTGCATTCTTTTAATCATGATTTCTTCATCATTGCGAATGACAGACATTGTTTCATATAAAATCTTACCTGCCTTCGTTAATGCAAGTTTCCGGTCTTGATATGTAAACAGCTTTGTGTTGTATCGCTCTTCTAAAAAACGAATGTGTTGAGATACTGCGGGCTGTGTGATATGTAATTCTTGAGAAGCCTTTGTATAGTTCATATTTTCGCATACACATAGAAACGTGATAATTCTTTGATCAATCATAAATACACTCCATAATAAATTCTTATGGATATATCATAATATATAATTTAAGATTTTTTATATAATCTCCTATAATTTACATTCGGAGATAGAAAAGAGGGGATATTATGCAGTTATTAGTCCATATTACAAACCACGAAAATGTAGTAGATCCAATTATGATCAAACTTGCAAAAGCAGGCTTTCATGGTGCTTCTGTTGTTGATTGCGAAGGTATGCTGAAATCTTTGAATCAGGACAGTGTTGATGCACCAACGATTTTTGGTGGATTACGTCAATTTGTGAATCCAGGTCGTCAACAGAATAAGATGATTCTGGTTGTATTGAAAGATGAAGAAATTCAAAGTGCAATTGAAATTATTCATTCCGTATCTGGAGATATGAAATTACCAAATACAGGTATCTTATTTACATTGCCAGTTACTAGATGGGAAGTGTCTAAAAACTAACTATGAGTACATTGTTTTATTTAGCTTTAGCAATGCTTGCTGGCTTGCTGATGACACGTATTACACGTTTAGTAAAGCTTCCAAATGTCACTGCATATTTGATTGCAGGTGTATTGATCGGACCTTGTGTATTTAAACTTGTTCCAGAAGATCAATTAACAAATTTTAGTATTATCACAGAAGCAGCCTTAGGTTTTATTGCTTTCTCAATTGGTGATCAGTTTAAACTAGACAGCTTAAAAGCCATTGGAAAACCAGCATTGATTATTACGGCTTTGGAATCTATTGGCGCTGTGGTATTTACGATGAGTATTACATTGCTGCTTGGATTTGATCCAATTATCTGTATCATGCTTGGTGCACTTTCAGCTTCTACTGCTCCAGCAGCAACATTATTGATTGTTCGTCAGTATAAGACGAGTGGTCCTTTAACAGATATGTTATTGCCAGTTGTTGCGGCAGATGATGCAACGGGTTTGATTGCATATTCTATCTGCGTTAATATTGCGATCAACATGGTAAATCATCAATCATTTAATGTAACAAATACATTATTGATTCCGCTTCTAGATATTGTAATTGCTTTGTTACTTGGTGCTTTTTTGGGATTCTTGCTGGCACTAAGTAACCGTTACTTTAAGTCTCATACAAACCGTATGTCATTAGCAATTGCAGGTGTATTCCTGGGTGTTGGATTAGCAGACCATTTTGGCTTATCTAACCTGTTATTATGTATGGCAATGGGTGCTGTATATGTTAACTTGAGAGACGATGCGGAAAGAATTCTTGGATGCATTGATGACTGGACATATCCATTGTTCATGTTGTTCTTTGTTATTTCAGGCGCACAGTTGAACCTTGCAACTTTACCAAAGGTTGGATTGATTGGTATCGTTTATATTATTGCGAGATTCTCTGGTAAGTTTGCGGGATCCTGGCTTGGCGGAACAATTACACATCAGCCAGCAGTTGTAAAAGACAATATTGGATGGGCTTTGATGCCTCAGGCTGGTGTTGCGATTGGTATGGCTACAATGGCTTTGGCACAATTGCCTGCAGAATATGGTCAGCCAATCCAGACGGTCATCTTGAGTGCAACGCTTGTATATGAAGTCATTGGACCAATTGCAAGTAAGAATGCATTGAAGCGTGCTGGTGAAATTCATACAGAAGGATAAAAAAAAGAATGTACCTTTGCGTGATGCAAAAGTACATTTTTTCTTACTTTGTTGAAAGAATGCAATAGATTCCAGCAAGCAATCCAATGACTGCACCAATATAGCCAATAGAACCTAGATTGAGTAGATCTACAACTTTACCGCCAATGAATGATCCTGTTCCAATGCCGAGATTGAAAATGCCTGAGAAGAATGCCATTGCGACTGATCCAGCAGCACCTGCGTGCAAGATGATTTCAGATTGTGCCGCTACGTTAAACGCAGTGGATGTTAATCCCCAATATGCACATACACATAATAATGAAATCAAAGATACAGTGGATGGTTTTAACAGTAACAATACAATTGCAATATTGAGTGTCATGAGACGTAAGAATCCAACTCTATTTTTGGAATAGAACTTCGAAAATAGAACACTTCCAAGAATTCCCGCAACACCAAACATAGATAAGGACAGTGTGATCCATGTATCTGATAGTTTTGCGATGGAAGACATGAATGGTTCGATATAGCTGTAGGCTGTATAGTAAGCTGTCGCGAATAAAAACGATACTACAAAGATACTTACAAGAGATTTATTTTTGAATAGTAGTGGTAATTGATTTACTTTAAATGGTTCTTGTTTATCTAGTGTTGGAAATACAAAGGACTGGAATGCAAATAAGGCAAAAGCAATGATGCCTGCAAGAATGAATGTCATTCTCCATCCGAGATATAGTCCAACGATTCTTCCGAGTGGAAGCCCAAAGATCATCGCAATGGATGTTCCCGTAACGATCATACTCATCGCAAAGTCTCGATGTTGTTCATCAACAAGCTTTACCGCAATGACGGACGCAACAGACCAGAAGATTGCATGTGCGGATGCTACGATGAGTCTTGCAATAATCAATATGATAAAGGTTGGTGCAATCCCTGATAGAATCTGTCCGATTGCGAATACAACAAGTGTGACTAACAACATTGGTTTAAAAGATACTTTTGATACAGCAATCATGAGTGGTACAGATAGGATCATGACTGCCCATGAATATGCGGTAATCATAATGCCTGCCTGTGATTCACTGATGGAAAAGGCAGCAGCAATGGATGTTAATAATCCAATTGGCATGAACTCTGATGTGTTGAAAATAAAAGCGGCGAATGTCATTCCAATCAATGGCAGCCATTGTTTCGTTTCTAGTTTTTTCATAATCTTCCCCTGGATTTTTAAAAACAGGGATTATTATAGACTTGAAAAGTAAAGAATAACATTAGAAATTGTCAAAAATAATGATAAAAATGCTTGATAGAGGTTTCAAAAAAATACATTTCGTTATAAACTAATCATGCGTTATGAATCATGTCAATCAGGCATGAAACAGGAGAGGAAAAAAATGGTTAAGGAAACTGTCGTATTCGCTTTAACATCAAGCACTGATTTAGCAGCATCAATCTGCAAAAAGTTAAATCTTCCACTTGGAAAGATCAAGGTTGAACACTTTGCAGACGGAGAAATTCTTGTTGAACCACAGGAATCAATTAGAGGAAGATCTGTATTCATTGTACAATCTACATGTACACCAGTTACAGAACATATCATGGAGGTATTGATCTGCATCGATGCTTGTAAGAGAGCTTCTGCGGGTGAAATTAATGTTATTATGCCTTACTATGGCTATGCACGTCAGGACAGAAAAGCTGCTCCACGTCAGCCAATTACATCTAAGCTAGTCGCTAACTTATTAACAGTAGCTGGTGCAAATAGAGTTATTACATTTGATTTACATGCATCTCAGATTCAGGGTTACTTTGATATCCCAATTGATGATCTTACAGCTGTTCCTATGATTGGAAGATACTTTGTTGAAAAGAACTTCCCTAAGGATTCTGTATGTGTAGTTTCACCTGATCATGGTGGAGTTGTTCGTGCTAGAAGATTAGCTGATATCTTAGATGCACCTATCGCTATCATTGATAAGAGAAGACCAAAGCCAAACATGGTTGAAGCACAGAATGTTATCGGTGATGTTGAAGGAAAGATCTGTATCGTTGTTGATGATATCTGTGATACTGCTGGTACATTATGTGCTGGCTGCCAGATCTTAAAGGATCATGGTGCTAAGGAAGTATACGTTGGTATTACTCATGGTATCTTCTCTAGAGATGCAATGCAGAAGATTGAAAATTCTGTTATCAAGGAATTGGTTATCTCTGATACAATCGCTCTTTCTAAAGAAAAGGCAGCACAGACAGACAAGGTTACTGTATTATCCGTTGCTGATATGTTAGCAAATACAATTGATGCAATCGAAAACCATACACCAGTATCTAACGTGTATGACGATTACAAAAAAGAAGAAGCTGAATAAGAATAACAAAAACGTCTCTAGATAGAGGCGTTTTTATGTTGCTTATGAATGATTGCCCGCTAAATAATAGAAACTTGAAATGAGAAATAGAAATGGAAATGCATATGCGGCAAATATCCCTAAAGTAGGATAAGCAGAGGATACATAAGAAAATAATGTAAAAAGAATTGTACCAATCCAGAGAAACGATAGGAAGATAAGCAATATTCTTTTTAATGTTGTATTTGTTTTATTGTGTACTTTTTTACTGTGCTCTGGTAACAAATAAACAAAAATTGCATAAATGATTGGATCAAGCAATGCGAGAAGAATGATTAGTTGTTCGATGTTATCAAAATAATTGCATGTGGGCTTGCATTGGTTTGTAAATAAGATTTGATGGTCAAACAAGTAACTGCAAAAAAAAACATACCAATACATAAAGCGGTACTGATGGTTGTAATTGTTGCAAATGATAGCTTCTTTTTCATGTTAAAATTGCCTTTCTTTAATAAAGTATATAGTATGAAGTGAAAATAAGAAAATGAATTCTACTCATATTTGAGTTTGAATTGTATAACACTATCAGAAAGAATTGAGGAACATATAATGAGTGAATGTTGGAAGAAAGAAGTGGTGTATCAAATCTATCTAAGAAGTTTTTGTGATAGCAATCATGATGGTATTGGAGATATTCAAGGTATCATTAGTAAATTAGATTATTTAAAAGATCTTGGTGTTACGATGCTTTGGATTTGTCCAATGTATAAATCTCCTCTGGCTGATAATGGATATGATATTTCTGACTATTATGACATGTTAGAAGATTATGGAACAATGAAAGATGTGGATGAATTGATTGCGGAAGCAAAGAAAAGAAACATTGGCATCTTAATGGATCTTGTTATCAACCATACTTCTGATGAACATGCATGGTTTCAGGAAGCATTGAAAGATCCAGACAGCAAGTATAGAAACTACTATATCTTTAAGAAGGGCGTAGATGGTCGTGCACCTACAAACTGGAGAAGCGTGTTTGGTGGATCTGTATGGGAAAAGGTTGAAAATGAAGATACGTATTATTTCCATGCGTTTGCTAAGAAATAGCCAGATTTGAACTGGGAAAATCCTGAAATGCGTAAGGATATTTATAAAATGATCAACTGGTGGCTGGATAAAGGTATTTCTGGCTTTAGAGTGGATGCAATCAATTTTATCAAGAAAGGTCAGAGATGGTGTGATGGATTGAGTGACTGCTTCCAGTTCTGTAGAAATAAAGAAGGAATTGAAGATTTCTTCCATGAATTGAGAGAAGAAACATTTGACAAGCATCAATGTATGGCAGTTGCTGAAGCTGTAGATGTTCCATATGATCAATTAGAAACATTTATTGGAAAGACAGGATGCTTTTCTATGATGTTTGACTTTTTGCATTCGAATCTGGATATCACAAAGAATGAAGAGTGGTTTCCAGATCAGGATTGGTCTATCAAAGCATATAAAGATGCATTATTTGCTTCTCAAATTGAAATCAATAAGCTTGGCTGGTGCATTCCATGAGAATCATGATATGCCTAGATCATTGAATCGCCTTGTGAAGAATCCTGCAGATCGAAATGGTAAAGCTGCGAAACTGTTAGGCAGTTTATTGATGTTCTTGAAATCTACACCGTATATCTATGAAGGTGAGGAAATTGGAATGATCAATAATGAAAGATCATCCATTGATGAATTTGATGATATTTCTTCACACAACCAATATACACGTGCATTAGAAGAGGGCTATTCTAAAGAAGAAGCATTACATTTTGTGAATCGTAGAAGTAGAGATAATACAAGATCTCCAATGTGCTGGAACAGTAGTGAATATGGTGGATTCAGTGATGTGAAACCATGGCTTGCATTGAACGAACATGCGAGTGAAATCAATGTGGAAAAGCAAATCAATGATCCTGATTCTGAATTATCTTTCTACAAGAAAGTAATTGCATTACGACAAAAGAACGTTGATTTAATTGTGGATGGTTCTTTTGAAGCGTTAGATACATGTGATGAAGTTGTTGCGTATCGTAGAGCAAATGATAGTGAAGGAATCATTTGTATCAATAATATGAGTGGAGAGGAACATGAAGTAAGCATTGATGATACGTATGAAGTTCTCTTATCCAATGCAGATGTTAATTATAAGGATCATAAATGCCAACTCTCTGCATGGCAGACAATTATATTAAAGAAATAATGCTGATCATTTGATCAGCATTATTTAAATTCGAGATTTGCATAGATTTTCTGCATTTTCTGATCTGGATAATGATTGTCCAGATAGATTTCAAATGCATTGTCTGCCTGAATATTCTGTGTTCTTTCATACCATCTGAATACCGTAGCACCAGACATGAAAGAGTTGAAAAGCATAAAGACTAATAATATTGTGGTGAGTGGTTTGCCTGCTTTGTTTGGAATTTTTAAAATCCATGTTGCCATGATTGGATAAATGGTTTTGATCCATAAGATTCCTAAAATACCCCAGAAGATGGAGTATTCCAGGCAGATTCTACCATTCAAGTTATATGGCATGCTGGAATAATCCCATGAAGTGGATCCAAATGCCATTTCCTGGAAGAAACTACATGCATATTCCACAATAGAACCGCTGATAAATCCACCAATAAAGGAATAGATACTGCTTCTGTTTCGATATTTGTATAAACTATATGTTAATACAAGAGCACCAAATCCATAGACGAGATTGAATGGTCCATAAATTAAGCCAACTCTTGATTCGTAGTGTCCTCTTGTGATAAGGCACCAGATTGTTTCAATGACAACACCCCCAAAGCATCCAATAAAGAAAACCCAGAACAGTTTATAGAAAGTGTCACCGGCTGCAAAATGCTTGGTGATTTTTTCTTCGTAGTCAATTTCTGCATTTGTTGGCTTGACGGGCAAAAGCTTAACTTTCTTATTGCTTTTTCTTTCAAATCGCTCTGCTTCTTTAACACGTGTTTTTAATTCATCGGACTGCTTTCTTGCTTTTAATGACAGACGTGCATAGTTTTCGGATGCATCTGTTAATAATTCTGCTTCTTCAAGCATGGCATTTTTTAAACGTGGCATTGTTGAGATACCTTGTTGTGTGCCTTTTGCGAGTGCATCGTATTGTGAATGCAGAGTTGCATCTGTTACTTCTTCTAAATCTTTTAGATCTTGCTTTGTTTTTGTGTAACGATACTTTAGTTTTTCGTTGATGTCATTTGTTTTCTCTTTTTGATTGAATAAATTGAACATGCAAATATTATAGAGTCTTTTAGGTAAAGTAAAAAGAGACTTTCGTCTCTTTTTGCGACGCTTGCTTTCAAATAATTCGATATGAATCAAATTAGAGCTTTACGACGTTGGAAGCTTGTGGTCCACGATCACTTTCAGTTACATCAAATTGAACAGAAGCTCCTTCATCGAGTGTTTTGTATCCATCAGACTGGATTGCAGAATAATGTACGAATACATCTTTTCCATCTTCAGCAGTAATGAATCCATAACCCTTTTCAGCGTTGAACCATTTAACTTTTCCTGTTGCCATTTTTAAGTCTCCATTTCTACATATCCCAATAACTAATTGTAAATAAATTAAAACTAGATACCTGTATGTAAGTACAATCATAGAATTATTTTGGTCAAAAATCAAGGATTTGTGTAAACGTTTTCCTGGATGAAAGTGTATATTTTCAAGAAATAATCATAAACAATTTTTTTAAATCAATCCTGTTTTCTTTTCTCTTTTCAAAATGTGCAATAAACCGTATAATATAAGGACTTAAAAGCTTTGAAGGAAAGAGTAGTTTCTGAATCATTCTTTAGAGAGCAGATGGATGGTGAAAATCTGTGAATGAAGGAAATGAACATGGGTCTGGAGCTGGATATTCAAATAGAATATCCCGGAAGAACTCCGTTAAAACAAATGAGTGTCTCTATAGAATATATAGAGGAAGATAAAGGTGGTAACGCGTGCAAGACGTCCTTTCATTAGGGATGTCTTTTTCATTTTTAAGGAGGTAAAACATGGAAAACAAAGGACCATATTATTTAACAACAGCGATTGCGTATACTTCAGGAAAGCCACATATTGGTAACGTATATGAAATCGTATTAGCGGATGCAATTGCTCGCTATAAAAGACAGGTAGGCTATGATGTTCGTTTCCAGACAGGAACAGATGAACATGGTCAAAAGGTAGAAGAAAAGGCAACAAAGGCTGGTGTTTCTCCTAAGGCATTTGTTGATGAAGTATCTAAGGAAATCAAGAATCAGTTTGATGTTATGAATGTTTCTTATGATAAATTCATGAGAACAACAGATCCATATCATGAGAAGCAGGTTCAGAAGATCTTTAAGAAACTCTATGACAAGGGTGATATCTATAAGGGTCATTATGATGGTTTGTATTGTCAGGAATGTGAAGCATTCTATACAAAATCTCAGATCACAGAAGATGGTAAATGTCCTGTCTGTGGTGGTGAACTAAAGGAAATGCAGGAAGAAGCATATTTCTTTAAGATGAGTAAGTATTCTGATCGTTTGATTAAGTATATTGAAGAGCATCCTCATTTTATTCAGCCTGAAAGTAGAAAGAATGAAATGATCAATAACTTCTTGAAACCAGGTCTTCAGGATCTTTGTGTTTCTAGAACATCCTTTAAGTGGGGTATTCCAGTTGATTTTGATCCTAAGCATGTTGTTTATGTTTGGATTGATGCATTGACAAACTATATTACTGGTCTTGGCTATGATGTTGATGGAAACAATGATCCATTATTTGATAAGTACTGGCCAGCTGACCTTCATTTGATTGGTAAGGACATTGTTAGATTCCATACAATTTACTGGCCAATTATGTTGATGGCATTGGATGTTCCACTGCCTAAGCAGATCTTTGGTCACCCATGGTTACTCACTGGTGATTCTAAGATGAGTAAGTCTAAAGGTAATGTCATCTATGCGGATGATCTTGTATCTTTATTTGGTACAGATGCAGTGAGATACATTATGCTTCACGAAATGCCATTTGCACAGGATGGTCATATCACATATGATCTTATGATTGAAAGAATCAACAGTGATCTTGCGAATAACTTAGGTAACTTAGTCAATCGTACATTATCTATGGAAAACAAATACTTCAATGGTGTTGTTGCAAATCCAAATGAAGTTGAAGATGTTGATGCTGATCTGAAGAGTGTTGCAATGAATACTGTGAAACTTGTTGATGAATCTATGGATACATTACATGTTGCGGATGCCATTGATCATATTCTTGATTTGTTCTCTAGATGTAATAAGTACATTGATGAAACAGAACCTTGGAAACTCGCTAAGGATCCTGAAAAGATTGGAAGACTTGCTACAGTACTTTACAACCTATTAGAATCTGTACGTATTGGTGCAATTCTATTGAAGCCATATTTACCTGAGACAGCTGAAAAGATTCTGCAGTCTTTGAATACTGAAAAGACAAGTGAAGATGATTTAACATTCGGCTTGCTTGAAAATGGAAGTAAGATTACAGATAAGCCAGAAATCTTATTTGCTAGACTCAAGGAAGAAGAAGTAATGGCTAAGGTAGAAGAGATTCAGAATCGAATCAAGAAAGAAGTAAAAGAAGCCAAGAAGGAAGTAAAGGGTGAAGTTACAATTGATGACTTTGCAAAACTTGATTTGAGAGTTGGTAAGGTATTATCTTGTGAAAAGCATCCTGATGCTGATAAGCTGTTGATTTTGACAGTGGACTTAGGAGAAGGCAAACCTAGACAGATCGTTTCTGGTTTAGCTGCTTCTTATACACCTGGTCAGATGATTGGAAAACATGTAGTAGTTATCGCAAACCTTGCCAAGGCTACAATTCGTGGCGAAGAAAGCAATGGTATGCTGCTTGCTGGTAAGGAAAATGGTCAGATCGCTGTTGTTGAAGTGAACGGACTTTCTGCTGGTACAAAAATTAGCTAAAGTAATAGAGAAGTGAAATCAGAATACTGAGAGTAATAGTAATTACGTACGAGCAAGAAAAGTTGCAGAAAATATAGAAAATTTGTGATA
>ERZ1034973.203-NODE-203-length-42446-cov-5.989904_pt1 | contig 42446 bp, 42 predicted proteins | sample MGYA00520686_ERZ1034973 | MGnify/ENA primary metagenome ERZ1034973 (study PRJEB33766, sample SAMN09781775) | gut metagenome | biome: gut microbiome | host: Homo sapiens | place: Madagascar | study: EMG produced TPA metagenomics assembly of the PRJNA485056 data set...
ACTACAAACTGGGGTAATAACCAAGAATTCTCACAAAACTGCAAAACCGAAAAATGTAGCAATGAAAATCTCGCAAAATATGATTTACTCCAATGGAGAAATAGTGTTAAAAACTCCCTACCACTTGGAGATGCCAGAACTTTTATCTCTGATGACGAGGCCAGCGTAGCAGACAACAAAAGACAACTTGGCGTAATGATCGCATGGCGAATGAATGAAAACAATAATAGCCAAGAATACCTTGACCCACTGAATGCCGCCACTGGTAGTGGCAACACAGTCAGCTGCCCAGATAATCACACCTGCCATTTGCAGTACATACCTCTTCTTGCAAGATGTGCTCCATATTACGCATCCAATACCACTAAAGTTTTTTGCCCAGGCTCATGACTTATCAGACATCAAAAAACTACTCTGCGCCACAGAATCAAAGAGGCTTGTCCCTTATTGAACTTCTCGTTGGCATAGCGATTAGTTTATTAATCATTGCCGTCGCTTTGGGCGCCATTGTTGCCTCACGCAGCATTACTGGCAGCGTTGATGACAGCGGCCAACTACAACAGCAAGCCTCGCACATTTTTCGCGTAATGGGAAAGCAATTAAGGCAAGCCGGCTCCCTCAAACTCAGCCTTTCTACACAAGGAAATGAGGACGATGCTGACATCAACGATCCCGTGGCTTTTGAAATAGCCACCGCCGGCTTCAACCCCAAAACAGATACTATCAGTGGAATAGAAAACCCTAAAGACAATCAATTCAAATTAACCACCGCCTATAGCAACTACAGTGAGCTGATTTACAGCTCCAATAACAAAGAGTCTTTACAACGTGATTGCCTCGGTGAAAATGGCACAGATACAGTCATCAGAAATCGTTTCACCTTGAGAGACAGCAATCTTGTATGCGCTGGCGTTAACAACAACGCCCCTCAGCCCATTGCAAACAATGTTGCTGAATTTGAAGTACTCTATCTGATTCAATCATCTGCAGCAGCCGGTTCGCCACAGCTTCAATATGCCAATGCAAATAATGTCGGTGCAAGCAATTGGCACAATGTGTATGCCGTCGAAGTTTGCATAGTCTTATATGGCAATGAAATAATCAACCTTCCCAAAGACAGCAATTACACAAACTGCCAGGGACAAAACGTAGATATGAGTACATTGACAGGCAATCGCGCACGCAGGATGCATAAAGTTTTTCGAAATGTATTTCAACTGCGTAGCCAAGGATTAATTGGCACCCTATAAAGCCATTTTTCATAAATATGCTTAAACACCACTCAAGTCAACCCACCCTCCCCAAGCAACATGGGGCCACATTGTATGTGGTGATTGTATTGGTGATGCTATCGATGCTTCTGGCACTTTGGGCTTCGCGTACATCTATATTTGGAGAAATGATAGTAGGCAATGATGCTGACTATCAACGTGCCTTTGAAGCAGCACAAGCATTATTGCAGGATGCAGAACTAGATATTCGTCGTGAAAATTCCAATGGATCGATTTGCATCTCCGATGGCAGCAATCCTTACTTATGCAGAAAAGGAATTGCACCATATGGTATGCCCAGCGAGGAACAAGATGTTACGCTCCTACTCGCAAATTTGGAAAGCATTAGCAGCGGCCCTCAATGCCGTCATGCCGTCTGTGCAAAACGTGTTGGAAAACAGGATTTTTGGAACAATACAGATAAAAGCAAGGGCATTACGTTAGCGCAAATGGAAAACGCCGGTGTTCCTAGTGATGCTTCAAAGCCGCCGATTGGAGCTCGTTATGGCCAATACACAGGAGCTACTATCGGCGCCACCAGCAACCCCATATTGGCATATCGTGGAGATGACCCTTTACGAGGAGGCTGGTACTGGATCGAGATCATGCGTTACGACTCACAGACTGCAAGCTCATCCAATTTAATTGCCACAGAAACTGGAATGTCTTCGACCCAATACCTTCCATTGCAGCTTGATATCAATATCGTTTATCGTATTACAGCTGTCGCACATGGCATAAAACCCAATACACAGGTAGTTCTGCAACAGACCTACGCACGAAATCGACTTAAAGATTAGATCTATTTACTTGCATTATTTTATTACTGAATTCAATAATTTAGTATAAGGAGCTTGTTATGCACAGCACCCACTCTCTTTTCCACAAGCATTCCATCGCTTTAGCCGCCGTCGCTGCGCTCACCTCTACCGGCGCATTAGCACTTGATCTTGCCCAATCTCCACCAGGTAAATTAAACCCCTATGTTGCACCCAACGTCATTATCACTATTGATGACTCCGGAAGCATGAATTATGCCATAGCATTGAGAGCAAATGGGGATCCTCGGTCCGGCAGCTTTAGAACCGGCCCAGGATTTACAGAACCAAAACCCAATGGAACATGGGAATCAACCGCAAGACGTATTAGTGTGCTGAAATATACTGTAAAAAAGGTATTTAGCAATAAAACTTTACTACCCAACCATGGTGAGGGCAGATCAATTCGTTTTGCATGGCAAGCAATGCATAATAATGGGAGATCTGATGGGGCCGATACTGTAGATCGTACCGATTTTAAAAAAAATTCGATGCGATACTTAGATGAAGCACATAGAAAAAATTTTTTAGACTTTATTGATAAATTAGATGCTATAAGTGGAACACCAACGCATAAAGTTATGGCACAAGCTCACCATTACATGAGCAAAAGTGCGGAAAGTTTTAACGATAAAAAATACAGTCCTTGGGCATATAAACCAGGAGAACAGGCGGAGCCATTTTTAGGATGCCGCAGAAGTTATCATATTTTAATGTCTGATGGTGGCTGGCAAACCAGTCCAACACAGAATCAAAAGCCAGGAAATGAAGATGGCAGAACCTCTTTTAAGTTACCAGATGGCACAATCTACAACAAGGTCAAACCATATGCAGACGACCATAGCAACATGGTTGCTGACTGGGCATTTAAGAGCTGGGCAACCAATCTTCAGCCAAGCTTATATAACAAAGATGACAAAACAAAACAAATTTCTCTGACCAGCGAATATCGAAAAGCACCTCCAGAAGAAAACTTTGGCAAAGATAAAAATGGCAAAGATGCCATTTTAGAAAAATACTGGAATCCTCGTTACGACCCAGCAAATTGGCCGCATTTATCAACTTACACGATTGGTTTCAGCAAGGCTGCAACCACATGGCGCGGTGAACCCAGCATTCAAAAACCACAAGATACACATATTGTTCCATTTAGTTATGATGCAGGCAAAAATGGTAGTTTGCCAGACTTCATTAATGGAAAGATTTCCTGGCCACAGTTACACACACATACAGAATCGACCAAAAATCCACTAGATTTATGGCACTCAGCTTTAAATGGTCGAGGTCGTTTTTATGCGGTAGAAAAGGCAGAAGATCTTGAAAAAGCTTTTGTTGATATTATTGGTGCCATCAATGCAGAAAATGAATCCAGCGTAGGTTCATTAGCAGCCAATGGTTTCTCCAATTATGACAAAGATGTCAACACCTACAGCACTTTCTACGATCCCAAAGAAATGTGGAAAGGCTATATCAAGAGCTCAAAATTAACAAAGGACAATACATATGAAGATGCTTGGGGTGGCAAAACTACAGCATATTTTCTAGATGAGCTTGCATCGCATGAAAGCCGAAATATATTGACTTGGAATGATAAGTCGCAAGAAGGTAGTGCATTCCGATGGGACAAGATAGGAAGCTCACAACAAGCAAACCTTAATAAAAAATCTAACGAATCTACAGATAACCAAGGACGCAATAGGCTACTTTATATCCGAGGTGATCGCTCCAACGAAGCATCCAAGAACAGCACTATCGGCTTCCGCAATCGAACCAGCCGACAGGGCGACATCATTAACTCCAATGTCTGGTATGTGGGAACACCGGTCAGCAACTACTCGCTGCCTGGATACACCAAATTTGTGCGAGATAATACGGTAGATAAAAGACCTCCAATGATTTATGTAGGAGGCAATGATGGCATGCTTCACGGCTTCGCAGCAAATGATGGCATGGAAAAAATTGCGTACGTCCCAAGGGCTGTTTACCCCAATCTAGCCAGATTAACATGGCCAAGCTTTGACGATAACCATCGATATTTCGTTGATGGCTCCCCCATGACGGGGGATATCGATATCGGAACATCTACACCCAACTGGCGTACCATGCTGCTTGGTACACTTGGTGCAGGCGGGAAAGGGTATTTCGTTTTAGATGTTACAGATCCCAGTTCCTTTAAGGAAAATAATTCTAAAAATATTGTTGTCATGGATAAATCCATGCATGCAGACGAGCCTATAAACTGCCAAGGGAAAGCATGCCTGGATATTGACGAAGCGGATATTGGTCATATTTTTTCCACACCCACTCTAGATGACACCAACCCGTTGCGAGCCACACAAATCAGCCTTTTGAATAATGGCAGATGGGCCGCAATTATGGGCAATGGATACAATAGCAAAAATGAACGCCCAGTCTTATTAATTCAATATCTTGACGACGATAAGAAACTTCTGCGTATCCCTGCCACTGATACCACTCTCACCGCATGTACCGCAGAGGAAAAGGCGAAAAATCATGAAAATCCATGCCATAACGTCACAGAAAATGGACTTTCAGCACCACGACTGGTAGACATTAATGGCGATGGCAAACCTGATTTCGTATATGCAGGTGACCTCAAAGGAAATATCTGGAAATTCGAAATAGGTGAAAAAGATGCAAGCAAATGGAGGGTTGCCTTTGACGGAAAACCTCTTTATACCGCTTTAGGAGGTACTCCTGGATCTCCTGATACTCGCACAATCCGTCAACCGATTACTGCAGCACCCAGCGTAAAGGCCAACGATCGCAGTTATATCGTAGGGAGTGGATCCTCAGCTACCACAAAGATGGTGGGAGGCATGATGATCGCATTTGGAACAGGGGAAAATATCACCACCGTAGACCCAGAGAATACGAATGTACAGACTATATACTCAGTGCTCGACAACACAAGATATGTCATCAAATATGATGCAAGCACCAAAACAAATTATGTAGTCAGCCATAATGGTAATAGCGCCTTATCCATTCCAGCTCCAGAACCAGCAGGAATTGGCGTCAGCAAACTTGCGAAAAAACAAATCAATTCAACCGAATATAAAGGCGAAAGCTCAAGCAAAGACTTTGTTTTCTGGAAAATGGCTGACACAACAAAAGTTGATTGGTCGACTCAAAAAGGATGGTATATGGACCTTCCTCAAACAGGTGAACGTTTGCTCAAAAACATCACCCCCTACGATGGCAGCAATATTTTGGCAATTTATTCACAAGTTCCTGCCAAAGGATCACGCACGAAAAGTGATGCCGAGAGCTGCGAGCAGACTGCTGTTGATGAAGAGCGTCAATATTTGACCCTTATTAATATCATGGATGGAGAGCGCCCAAGCGTTCAGCTTCTCGATCAAAATGGCGATGGATCTTACGATTTAGCCTTAGACAACTATGTATCTCGCGCACAAGTAGCAAAGGGAGGACATATTCAAGTCACCGGAAAAAATAAAGTTACCGATATTGGCAATGGTGGGACTACCAATGGTGGGACGCTTGAATTGGCACGCATGCCTGAACAATCCATGCGTCCCAGCTGGCGTCAGCTGCAATAAGATGGTTCTACGATGAAAAGCAAACTACACCACTCATCCAGAGGCTTTACGCTGATAGAACTCATGATTGTTGTCGCAGTCATCGGCATCCTTGGCGCTATTGCCTATCCCAGCTATACCGAATATGTCATGCGCAGCCATCGTACAGATGCCCGTATGGGGCTGCTGCAAGCACAGCAATGGCTGGAGCGTGCAGCAACAGCAACCGGGCTTTATCCCACCACCCTGCCAGCTTCGCTCACCTGGGCGAACGACAGCAGCAAGCGCTACGTCATTAGTTTTGCCAACGGCAACACCAATGCCGCATTTACGCTGACGGCAACGCCCAAGCCAAACAGCCCTCAAACCAAGGACAAATGTGGCACGCTCACTCTTACTCACACGGGACAACGAGACATAAAAGACCAGCCCTCAGGCAGCACCATGACCGCCGCTGACTGCTGGAACCGCTAAGCTGTCCCAAATAGAGCCGCCTGCGTTACCATCCAGCCGCCATGACTGAAGTAACGCAAAGCTCCATCTATATGCAACAAGCGCTTGACCTGGCCCGTCAAGCGCTTTTTCTATCCAACCCCAATCCGCGCGTGGGCTGCGTGCTGGTGTCTGCGCAAGGGCAGGTCATCGGCCAGGGCTTTACCCAGCAGGCCGGCGGTCCGCATGCCGAGGTCATGGCGCTGCGTGATGCTGCGACCCGTGGCAATACCACCCGGGGGGCAACGGCCTATGTGACGCTGGAGCCCTGCTCCCACACCGGGCGCACCGGCCCTTGCTGCCATGCGCTGATCGAAGCGGGCATTGCCAAGGTGGTCTGCGCCATTACAGACCCCAACCCGCAGGTGGCAGGCAATGGCTTTGCCAAGCTGCGCGCAGCAGGCGTGCACGTGGAAATGGATGACGCAGCAGGCCAAGCCTGCCGCGAGCTGAACATTGGCTTCTTCAGCCGCATGGTGCGCGGCACGCCCTGGGTGCGCATGAAGGCCGCTACCTCGCTGGACGGGGTGACTGCTTTGCACAATGGCCAGAGCCAGTGGATCACCGGGCCCGCAGCCCGTGCGGATGGTCATGCCTGGCGTGCCCGGGCCTGCGCGATTCTGACGGGGATTGGCACCGTGCTACAAGACAACCCCCGCCTGAATGTGCGTGAGGTGCAGACACCACGCCAGCCCAGGATTGTGGTGGTGGACAGCAAGCTGGACATGCCGCTGGATGCTCATGTTTTAAAAGCACCTGGCGCTTGTACTATCTACACTTCAAGCACAAATGCACCGAAAACCCATGCTTTGCAAGCGCTAGGCGCTACAGTTGTTGTAATGCCCAATGCAGCAGGCAAAGTGGATCTGGCCGCCATGCTGCGCGATCTGGCAGCGCGCGGCACGAATGAGCTGCATGTAGAAGCAGGCTTTAAGCTCAACGGCTCCCTGATCCGCGAAGGCCTGGTCGATGAACTGCTGCTGTATATGGCCCCTAAACTGCTCGGCACAGGCGGCATGGGCATGGCCAACTTCGGGCCGCTGGATGCGCTGACGCAGGCCTTGCCGCTGCAATGGCATGATGTGCAGCGCATTGGCGATGATGTCCGCATCGTGGCCCGGGTTGCCGGGCGCGATCAGTTTTAGGACGACTTCGCCCAGCCCATCTGTTGCCTGCCTCTGCCATGCCATCCACAGCACCCACCCCCTACCCTGCTGGACTGCGTACTGCCGTGCGCGCCCTGCTGTGCATGCTGGCGTTGCTGCTGTCCGCCTGTGGCAGTCTGCCCTCCATGCCTGCGCGCACGACCAGCCATGCGCTGCCCCAGCCGCAGAGCACACCTTTGGGCCAGATGGTGCAGGCACAGCGCACAGCAGCAGACACGCCCTACGGCTCCGGCTTTGTGCTGCTGGGCGGGGCCGATGCTGCATTTGCCAGCCGCCTGGCCCTGGTGGAAGCGGCCACGCAGACGCTGGACCTGCAGTACTACGCCATCCATGCCGACCCCAGCACGGCACGCCTGCTGCACGCCATTGTGCAGGCGGCCCAGCGCGGGGTACGGGTGCGCATACTGCTGGATGACTTTCACAGCGCAGGCAAGAACGCACAGATCATGCGCATGGCCTTTGTGCCCGGCATTGAGATGCGCATGTTCAACCCGCTGACGGGGCCGCGTGGCTCCACCGTCATCCGCACGCTGACCACGCTTACTGACTTTCAGCGTGCCCAGCAGCGCATGCACAACAAGCTGTTTATTGCAGACAACAGCATTGGCATTGCGGGCGGACGCAATCTGGGTGATGCCTACTTTGATGCGCTGGACAGCGACAACTTCATTGATCTGGACATCATGGCTGCAGGCTCGGTCGTGCGCCAGCTGTCTGCCAGCTTTGACCGCTACTGGAATGATGCGCGCGCCTACCCGGTCAGTGCCCTGATTACAGAAAAAGAGCTGCTGCACCTCCAGAGCCTGCAGGAAGCTAGCACGCCTGCCACCAGCGCCACCAGCGCCGCCGAGCGCCGCATTGCCAGCCTGCCGCCACTGAATCTGCAAGCCATAGACTGGATCTGGGCGCCTGCGCTGGTGCTGGCCGATGCACCCAGCAAGATTCCCGCACCGCCTGAAGACACTGCCGAAGCACAGACCACAGATACAGCAACGCAGGCGTTGATTCCCCACCTGCCAGACAGTCTGAGCACGCACAGCAGCTCCCCCAACCGCCAGGCGCTGCGCAATGTGCTGCAGCCTGTGGTGCAGCAGGACAATGTCATCAACGGCCTGCTGGCTCTGATTGACCAGGCACAGCACGATGTGCTGATCGTCTCGCCCTACTTTGTGCCGGGCAAAGACATGAAAGCTGCCTTTGCGCGCGCGCTGGAGCGGGGCGTGCGGCTGCGCATTCTGACCAATTCACTGGCTTCCAACGACGCGCCGCTGGCCCATGCAGGCTACGCGCGCCACCGGCGCGATCTGCTGCAGATGGGCGTGCAACTGTATGAACTGCGCAGCGTGCAAGGCGGCAAGATCGGTGTGGACACCCTGCGCACGGCCACACGCAAAATCACCGGCTCGCAAGGCCATTCGCGAGCCATGCTGCACTCCAAGATGCTGGTGCTGGACCACAAGCTCACCGTCATTGGCTCCATGAATCTGGACCAGCGCTCACAGCTGCAGAACACGGAAATTGCACTGCTCGTTGCCTCGCGCCAGCTGGCCGGTGAGGCAACGGAAAACATCGAAGCCAGCCTGCGCGAAGCAGCCTGGCTGCTGGAAGACACACCCGAAGGCCTGGTCTGGCGTGCACCAGAAGACAGCGACTGGGGCGATCAGACCCGTGAGCCTGATGCCAGCCTGCCGCTGCGCATGATGATTCGCATCATCGGGCCGCTGGCCCCTGACCACCTGCTCTAGCGCTCCAATTGAGAGAGCTAGTAGCGCCCAGCCAGCGCCGAATCCAGAATCAAAGCAGCTTCAGGTGCCCGATTTTCGTACGCTGCAAGCTCCTGTTTCTGAAGCACGAACTCCACACCATAGCGCTCGCACTCCTGTTCCAGCCACTCTGCCACCAGATGCTGCTTGGTCAGCACACGCACGCTCTGAAAGGCGTTTTCCGCTTCGGGGTAACGACGGCGCATCAGGTTCAGCCATTGCTTCAGGCGCCCTCCACGCTGGTTGGGTGTCAGGTCACGGCACACCATCAACCAGAAGCGCTGCAGGTGCGGCAGCAGCTGGGCCCAGCTCACTGCGGGGGACAATTCGGCAGGCACGGCCTCTGAGTGGGGAACACCGTCCGCCACAGCCGCACGCACGGCCAGCGCCAGCCCGGGGTCTGCCACACTGCCACGACCCAGCATCAGATCACTGCAGCCCGACTGCTCCCGACAGCGCAGCGCATCCTGCACCGTCCATATTTCGCCATTGGCAATCACGGGCACGTTCACCACGGCCCTGATTTCCGGAATCAGCTCCCAGTACGCGGGTGGACGGTAGCCCTCGACCTTGGTGCGTGCATGCACCACCAGTTCACAGGCCCCGTTTTCCACCATGGCCAGCGCACATTCACGCATCAGACTTTTGTCATTAAAACCCATGCGCATCTTGGCCGACACGGGCAGGTGCGCAGGCACAGCCTTGCGCACCGCCGCCACCAGCCTGGCGATCGACTCAGGGTCTTGCAGCATGGAGGCGCCACCGCCGTGGCGGTTCACCGTCTTGGCCGGACAACCAAAATTCAGATCAATGCCTTCAGGATTCAGGCGTGCCAGATTGGCGGCATTGGCGGCCATGTAGTCAGGATCAGACCCCAGCAGCTGTGCTCGCACGGGCACACCGGCCAAAGTCTTGCTGCCATTGAGCAGCTCGGGCATGAAGCTCAGAAACACGCGGTCTGGCAGGATGGAGCCGCTGACACGAATGAACTCCGAAACGCAGCGGTCCGCGCCCCCCACACGGGTGAGCACGTCACGCAGCACAAAATCAAGCAAGCCCTCCATCGGGGCCAGAAACAGTCGCATGGGATGGTGTCTGCACCGCTATCAGCAGTGCACATTTATAAGAAAAAATGGTTCCAGGGCAGATGCAGCAAGCGCTGGCAGCTATCAAAAAAGTGCCCATCTACCTCGCAGGCAGCCGCGTATTGTCGCAAGCACGCAGCTTTCCTGCCGGGTGTGTTCATCTTCCTGTCACAGCAATGGGGTGCAATCAGTGCATGTTCTTGCAACGCACTTCCAAAGCCCTGCTGGAACTGACGCCCGGTCAGCGCCAGCTCAGCCTGCGCGAGCGCTCCCTGCTGCTGCTTGCCGAAGGAACACCACGCCAGGTGCTGGAGCAGATGTATCACGGCCAGGCCAGGCTTCTTGTGGAGCAGCTGCTCGCCAATGGGTATCTGCAGACGATGGATGGCACATCCTCTGCCCCTTCCAGAACCAGCCCCACCCCCATGAGCCTGGCAGGCGTGCGCATGCACCTGTTTGATCTGTGCGAGCGCATGTTTGCCAATCGGCTGCATGACACGGCAGAGCAGCTGCGGCACATGCTGCGTGAGGCGCGCGATGTCGACAGCATGCTGCAGGCTCGTGAACATTTGCTGCGTGCGGTGCAGCTGTATGCCGGTGTAGAGCGCGCCGAAGCGCTGCGCAGGCAACTGGCAGACATGCTGCCCGAGCGCAGCCTGGACAATGCCTGAATGACGGCGCTACCGCGCTATTGCGCTGCCGCCAGTCGCCACAGCGAAGTCACTTCCGCCGCACGCGCAGCGTGCAAGGGGTCGCTCGCATCCTGCGCCTTGCCATGCACAGGTTTGGTGTCCATGCGATAGACCACATACAGGCCTGCATCCGCAATCCAGGCTTCCAGTTCTGCACGGCTGCGCAGTCCCAGGTGCTCGGCCAGGTCCGACAGAATCAGCCAGCCTTCACCTCCGGGCAGCAGATGCGCGCGCAAGCCATTCAGAAAACCGCGCAGCATGGCACTGTTGTCGTCATAAACCGCCTGCTCCAGCGTGGTCACGGCACGCGCAGGCACCCAGGGTGGGTTGCAGACAATCAGCCCGGCCTGCCCCTCTGGAAACAGATCGGTCTGCTGCAGCTGCACCTGCTCCTGCAGGCCCAGGCGCTGCAGATTGTCTTTCGCACAGGCCAGTGCACGTGGCGACATGTCGGTGGCAATCACTTGCTGCACACCGCGCTTGACCAGCACGGCAGACAGCACGCCAGTGCCCACGCCAATGTCAAAGGCCAGCGTCTTGCCTGCTTGAGGCAAAGGCGCATCTTTGACCATCTGCACATACTCACCACGCACGGGCGAAAACACCCCATAGTGCGGATAAATGCGCGCTTCCTTGCCCAGCACAGGCATGGCTACGCCCTTCTTGCGCCACTCATGTGCACCCACCACGCCCAGCAGCTCGCGCAGCGACACCACCTGCAGGCCAGCATCCGCCGCAGGCTCACCCCAGGCCTCCACGCAGGCCTGGCGCCAGTCCGGCGCACGGCGCAGGGCGATGGCGTAATCAGGCTGCAGGGCAATCAAAATACTGCTGAGCACACGGGCACGCTGGCCCTGGGCCTGGCGGTGCAGGTGAAACGCCTGTGCCGGTGTCACTGGTGCAGCGGCCGCCGCCTTGGCTTTGCGTGCCTTGGCAGAGTGGCTGCGCGCGGGCTTGTCCAGACGGCGCTTGAGCGCTTCCATCAGATGGCGCGCGTTGTGGAAGTCTCCCACCCACAGCAGCCCTGTGCCTTCACATGCCATGCGATAGGCCGCGTCGGCAGACACCGTATCGTCCACCACCTCCACACGCCTGGGGGCCTGCTGGCCGTTTTCACTGCGCCATGCAGCCTGGTAATCGATGCCCTGGTGTTGCCATTGCAGCATGCAGAAATTCCTCTCAGAGTCGGTGGGTGTAAATGCCGAGTATCGCGGCATCTGCGCAGCAGGTTTTCAGCATGTGCTTCATGCCTGTGCTGCGCACAAAAAAAAGCGGCCCACTTGCGTGGGCCGTTGCAGGCAGCGGTTTAGCTCAAGGAACGCTTTAAGCGAATTTCCTCGATCTTGATACTACCCACAGGCGTGGTCTTCGCCGTTGACATTTCACGTTTGAAGCCTGCCAGCTCATGGAAGCGCAGAGCGCGCTCATTGCGCAGAGGCACCCAGACGGTCACGTTGGTGCAGCCTTCTTCCAGCAGCCCTTCACGGGCAGCATCCCACAGCGTCACACCCACGCCCTTGTTCCAGTGCGAAGGGGCAGCGTAGATAGCCCAGATCTCACCGGTGGTCTGGCGGGATTTTTCGTCGCGGGAACGGTCAAAGCCAACGAAGCCGACGATCTTGTCACCGTCCATGGCGACCTGTACTTGAGGTTCACAATATTCAATCGCCTCACGCCAGTAAGCTTGGCGCTTCTCGACAGAAGACATGGCTTTCAATTGGTCGTCAGGCACGATGCCACGGTAGGCTTCCAAGGCAGAAGCAGTGTGGATTTGCGCAATCGCCTTCGCATCGCGAAGCGTTGCAGGACGAACCTGGTAGTTAGACATGGAAAAACCGAAACGAAAACTAGGTGTTGGAAACGAAAGTCGGCAATTGTCAGTGAAAACGTGAATTTCGCTTATGCCTAGTCGCTGTAGCCATTTAGGAAAGTACGGCTGTCTACGGGCTCTTGCCCGTAGAAAAAGGATGTGCTAGAGCCCTTTTTTCAGCAAAAGGGGGCGCACACCGCTGATTGCCAGCAGTGAAGCCATCGACGGTTTCCATGTCTAGGAAAAGCGTCGCAGGAGCGCCATGATGCGCTCAAACTTCGCCCCGTAAGGGGGATAGAGCCAGGATGCAGGGCTCCATTTTGCTTGTAAAAAGACCGACTTTTGGTGAGAAAAGCGTAAAAAGCCATGCTCACCGTGATATGCCCCCCATCCGCTGGCACCAACACCACCAAAAGGCAGGTTGTCATGTGCTACATGCATGAGGGTGTCATTCACCGTCACACCGCCTGAGACTGTGCGGCGCAGCACGCTGTCTCGCAGCTTCTCGTCATTGCCAAACCAGTACAACGCCAGCGGCCGCTCTCCGGCGTTGATGGCATGAATCACGTCATCGAGATGCTCGTAGCTGATCACAGGCAGCAGCGGCCCAAAGATCTCTTCACGCATGATGTCCATGCCCGAGTGCACATTCCACACCAGTGCAGGCGGCATCTGGCGCTGTGCGGCTTCCTTACCCCAGCTGGGCGCTGTGGCAGCACTGGCCAACTGTGCACCCTGCCCATCATCGAGCCACTGCACATAGGCACCCTGCGCTTCCGCCTGCTGCACCAGCACCCGCAGCCGTGCGTAGTGCTTGTGGTTGATGATGGCGGCGTAATCCGGGTTGCCCATGAAAGACGGGAACAGCTGCGCCACGGCCTTGGCATAGGCATCGCCAAAGGCCTGCTCCTGCCCCTTGGGCAGCAGCAGATAGTCCGGAGCAATACAGGTCTGCCCCGCATTGAGCAGCTTGCCGTGCGCAATGCGCAGCGCTGCCTGCTCCAGATCCGCATCACTGGCAACGATGCAGGGCGATTTACCCCCCAGCTCCAGCGTGGTGGGGGTGAGCTGCTGCGCTGCAGCGATGGCGACTTTACGCCCCACTGCCGTGGAGCCTGTGAACACCAGATGGTCAAACGGCAGACCAGAAAACTGGCTGGCCACCTGTGCATCGCCCTGCACCACAGCAAACTCATCGGGTGCAAAAAACTGGCCAATCACATGTGCCAGCTGGGCCGAAGTGTGCGGCGTGAGCTCACTGGGCTTGAGCATCACGCGGTTGCCAGCGGCCATGGCGGCAATGGCGGGGCCCAGAGCCAGCTGCAGCGGATAGTTCCAGGGCGAGATGATGCCTACCACCCCCAGCGGCTGGCGCTCGATGCGCGCCGAGGCAGGCAGCAGGTGCAGTGGTGTCCAGACCCGGCGCGGCTTCATCCAGCGTGCCAAGTGTCGCAAGGTATGGGTCAGCATGGTGCGTAGCACCATCAGATCGGCCATTTCCGTGAGCTGGGGTGAGCGCACGCCAAAGTCAGCCTGCACGGCAGCGGCCAGCGTCACACCATGCTCCTCAAGCAGCTTCTGGATGCGCAGCAAACGCTCGCGACGCACCACCAGAGGCACTTCCACCTGACGGCGGCTGGCCTGGTGCTGCTGATCAAACAAGGCGCGGAGATCGGTGTGATTCATAACTTGCATGGTAGAGGGGGACTGCGGGAAGCACGATAGGTTCCCACCCATGGTTGCACAACACGTGACAGGCGCACCATGTGTTCACACACGAGCTGCTCAGGCGCACACAGCGACAAAAAAGCAGGCACAGGGCCTGCTCTGGAACTCAAGGCTTAGCGAACTTCGCGTGGCTGTACATCGCTGACATCGTTGGCCATCTTGGGCAGGATGCCACCGCGCTTGCTGCCTGCTGCGGGGGTGAAGGGGGCTGCGTCACCGGCTTCTTCGCTGCTGTCCGCAGCTGCACCACGCATGCCACCAAATCCGCCAGCGCGCTGCGCCATGCTGGCCCAACTGGCTGCGCCACGCATGGGCATGACCCACGGAGTCACCGGCTGCCCTGTGAGCTTGGCCCACAGCGCACGCAATGCCCAGACGGCGGCCAAGATGCAAGCCACGGTCAAGAGACTCAGGAAGAACACCACACCAACCGCGAGCAGCACAAGGCGTACGGTCCAGCGGGTTACAGCATTCAAAAAGTCGTTCAAAGCTATGCCTTTCTATGCACACCCGGTGCCGGAGCACCGGATGCCGTGGGCTTAGCTGGCGCTGTCAGCGCTGGCCAAGCCAAATTTGAAGACGCCGGGCTCCAGCACAGGATCCACGGACACCTCGATGCGGCTCTTGGGCGGGAACTTGCCTTCCAGCAGCAGGCGCGAGAGCGGGTTCTCGATGCGCTGCTGAATCGCCCGCTTGAGCGGACGTGCGCCAAAGACCGGATCAAACCCTACTTTAGCCAATTCCGCCAAGGCAGCGTCGGTGACAACCATTTCCAGATCCATTTTTTCCAGACGCTGTTGCAACAAGCGCAACTGGATCTTGGCGATGGACGCAATGTTGGCGGCATCCAGCCCATGGAAGACCACGGTTTCGTCGATACGGTTCAGGAATTCGGGGCGGAAATTCAGTTTTAGTTCCCCCCAGACTGCTTCCTTGATCTCCTCATTGTCCTGACCCACCATCGCCTGGATGAGCTGCGAGCCAATGTTGCTGGTCATCACGATCACCGTGTTCTTGAAGTCCACGGTGCGGCCCTGGCCATCGGTCAGGCGGCCATCGTCCAGCACCTGCAGCAGCACGTTGAAGACGTCAGGGTGGGCTTTTTCCACCTCGTCGAGCAGCAGCACGCTGTAGGGCTTGCGGCGCACGGCTTCGGTCAGATAGCCGCCTTCTTCATAGCCCACATAGCCGGGAGGCGCACCAATCAGGCGTGCCACGCTATGCTTTTCCATGAATTCCGACATGTCGATGCGCACCAGATGCTCTTCGCTGTCGAACAGGAAACCTGCCAGCGCCTTGCACAGATCGGTCTTGCCGACGCCCGTGGGGCCCAGGAACAGGAAGCTGCCCAGCGGCTTGTTGGGATCTGCCAGACCCGAGCGCGAACGGCGGATGGCGTTGGAGACCGCGGAAATGGCTTCATCCTGCCCCACGACACGCTCATGCAGCTTGTCTTCCATGTGCAGCAGCTTGTCTTTTTCGCCCTGCATCATCTTGGCCACCGGAATACCGGTCGCGCGGCTGACCACTTCGGCAATTTCTTCCGCGCCCACCTGGGTGCGCAGCAGGCGGTGCTTGGGGGCCTCGCCATCGGCCTCATTGGCCTGTGCTTCCTTGAGCTGTTTTTCCAGCGCAGGCAACTTGCCGTACTGCAGCTCGGCCACCTTGTTGAAGTCGCCCTTGCGCTTCAGATCTTCGATCTGCGTGCGTATGGCGTCCACTTCCTTGCGGATCTGCTCAGAGCCCAGGGCGCTGGCCTTTTCGGCCTTCCAGATTTCTTCCAGATCGGCGTACTCACGCTCCAGGCTTTCGAGCTCTTCCTCGATGAGCTGCAGGCGCTTTTGCGAAGCCTCGTCCTTTTCCTTCTTCATGGCCTCACGCTCGATCTTGAGCTGAATCATGCGGCGCTCAAGCTTGTCCATCTCCTCGGGCTTGGAGTCGATCTCGATCTTGATCTTGGCCGCCGCCTCGTCGATCAGGTCAATGGCCTTGTCAGGCAGGAAGCGGTCGGTGATGTAGCGGTGCGAGAGTTCGGCCGCAGCCACGATGGCAGGGTCGGTAATGTCCACGCCATGGTGGGCTTCGTAGCGCACCTGCAGGCCGCGCAAAATGGCAATGGTGTCTTCCACCGAAGGCTCTTCCACCAGCACCTTCTGGAAACGGCGCTCCAGTGCGGCGTCTTTTTCGATGTACTTGCGGTATTCGTCCAGGGTGGTGGCGCCAATGCAGTGCAGCTCGCCACGTGCCAGCGCAGGCTTGAGCATATTGCCCGCATCCATGGCACCTTCGGCCTTGCCTGCGCCGACCATGGTGTGGATTTCGTCGATGAACAAGATGATGCGGCCCTCTTCCTTGGCCACGTCATTGAGCACGGCTTTGAGGCGCTCTTCAAACTCACCGCGGTACTTGGCACCGGCCAGCAGGCCTGCCATGTCCAGCACCAGCACGCGCTTGTCCTTGAGGGTTTCAGGCACTTCGCCTTCCACAATGCGCTGTGCCAGACCTTCCACGATGGCGGTCTTGCCCACACCGGGTTCACCGATGAGCACGGGGTTGTTCTTGCTGCGGCGCTGCAGCACCTGAATGGCGCGGCGAATTTCGTCGTCACGGCCAATCACGGGGTCGAGCTTGCCCATGCGGGCGCGCTCGGTCAGGTCCAGCGTGTATTTCTTCAGGGCATCGCGCTGGCTTTCGCCTTCGGCGCTGTCCATGGTTTTGCCGCCGCGCACCAGGCTGATGGCAGCTTCCATGGCCTTGCGGTTCAGGCCGTTGTCCTTGGCAATCTTGGCCGCCTTGGTGTCACTGTCTGCCAGCGCCAGCAGGAACAGCTCGCTGGCAATGAACTGGTCGCCACGCTTGATGGCTTCTTTTTCCGTGGCCTGCAGCAGCTTGGCCAGATCGGGGCCGACCTGCACTTGGTCTTGCCCTGTCACCTGGGGCAGCTGCTTGACGGCGTTTTCCACCGCCGTGCTCATGGCGGCCACATTCGCGCCTGCACGCTCGAGCAAGGCCTTGGGGCCGTCGTTCTGGCGCAGCATGGCAGCCAGCAGGTGCAGGGGGTCGATATAGGCGTGATCGTTGCCCAGGGCCAGGCTCTGGGCGTCGCTCAATGCCTCTTGGAATTTGGTGGTGAGTTTGTCGATGCGCATATTAATTGTGTCCTTATCTGTTATTCGTTTGCTGATACGCAGTTCAGGGCTTTGGCACAGTTTTCAAGATATGACAAGCCATGCATCTGCACTTTTTTCATCACCCCGGCACCGAGCATGCCGATTGCGCCGCTTGCACAAAGTTCCTTGCAATGATTTGAAGTGTGTCTTCAAGCGCATTGAATGCCAAGGCCACCCCCTGCTTCTAGACTGAGTGCCTCGTCCGAACTGCAACCGTACCTATGCCATCCCACACCACCACACGCTACACCCTCACTGCCATGGCCCTGCACTGGCTGCTGGCCCTTGGCTTGATTGGTTTGCTGGTTTTTGGCTGGTACATGGTGGGGCTGCCGTTTTCGCCCACCAAGCTCAAGTACTACAACTGGCACAAATGGGCGGGCATGACCATTTTGGCCCTGAGTGCGCTGCGCCTGCTGTGGCGCATCACGCACCGCCCGCCTGCCCTGCCTGCCCGCATCACCAGCCTCATGCCGCGCTGGCAACAGGTGGCACACCACGGTGTACACCACCTGATGTATGTGCTGTTTTTTGCCGTGCCGCTGCTGGGCTGGGCCTACAGCTCGGCCGCAGGTTTTCCGGTCGTGTGGTTTGGCGTATGGCAGCTGCCTGATCTGGTGGCCGCCAGCCCTGAGCTGGCCGAAACCATCAAGCCATGGCACATGATCACGGCCTACACCCTGGCCGTGCTCATCGTGCTGCACGTAGCGGCCGCCCTGAAGCACCAGCTGATCGACCGCGATGGCCTGCTGCAGCGCATGCTGCCTGGCCGCGACGGATCACGATGATGGAATATTTGTTTGCCAAGCGTCACAAGGAGACTTCCATGACCTTCACCACCACCTTCCGCACCCTGAGCTTTGCCAGCCTGGCCCTGCTGGGCACGGCTGCCATGGCCCAGCAGGGCGTACTGCCTGCACAAAGCAGCATTGAGTTCACTGCCAAACAGCTGGGCGTGCCGCTCAAAGGCCATTTCAAGCAATTTGAAGCGCAGCTGCAGTTTGATGTGGCCAAGCCCGAAACCAGCAAGATTGTGTTCACCGTGGACACGGGCAGCGCCACCATGGGCAGCAAGGAGACCGACAGCAATCTGCTGAGTGCCGACTGGTTCAATGTGGGCCAGTTCCCCAAGGCCACGTTTGACTCCACTGCCGTCAAGGCGCTGGGCGATGGCAAGTACCAGATTGACGGCACGCTCACCATCAAGGGCCAGAGCCAGCCAGTCTCCGTACCGGTGACGCTGACGCAATCTGGCGACATCACCACCGCCACCGGCAGCTTGCCGCTGCAGCGCCTGTCCTTCAAGATTGGCGATGGCGACTGGGCGGACACCTCCATGGTCGCCAATGAGGTCAACGTCCAGTTCAAGCTGGCACTGACGGGCATTGGCAAGCTCTGATTCTGTTTTCATAGCTGCTTGCGCTGTATTTGCGCCATTTCAAAGCCATATCACTTTGAAAATAAGCAATCACAAGCGCTGGCAGCTCCTTATTTCAAAGCACGTTCACTGAACTTCAAGGAGATCTTCATGCGCACTACTCTGTTGACCCTGACCGCCGCTGGTCTGTTTGCCACCGCCGCACACGCTGCCCCTGCGAACTACACCATCGACCCCACACACACCTTCGCCACGTTCGAGATCGACCACTTTGGCGCATCCACCAACCGTGCACGCTTTGACGACATTGGCGGCACTGTGGCTTTCGACAAGGCTGGCAAGAACGGCAAGGTAGAAGTGGTGCTGAAAACCGCATCCGTGAACTCCGGCACTGCCGCGTTCGACAAGCACCTCAAGAGCGCCGACATCTTTAACGTGGAGCAGTTCCCTGAAGCCAAGTTTGTCTCTGACAAGTTTGTGTTTGACGGCGACAAGCTCAAGGAAGTGACCGGCCAGCTGACCATGAACGGCCAGACCCACCCCGTGACCATCCAGGCCAACAAGTTCACCTGCTATGACAGCCCCATGCTCAAGACAGAAGTCTGCGGCGGTGACTTTGAAACCACCATCGACCGCACCCAGTGGGGCGTGAACTACGGCGTCGACTGGGGCTTCCCCAAGAACGTGCGACTGGTGCTGCAGATGGAAGCCGTGAAGCAACCTTAAGCGACACCTGCTACAAACAAAACGGGCCTGCATGCAGGCCCGTTTTTCATAGGCTGCGTGCAACCGTATTTACGGCTGCCAGCGCGCCAGTGCTTCTTCGTCGCTGACGCGCGCGTCCACCCAACGCGCGCCTTCGGGCGTCTGCTCTTTCTTCCAGAAAGGGGCTTCGGACTTGAGGTAGTCCATGATGAATTCGCAGGCCTGAAAGCTCATGCCACGGTGGGCCGATGTCACACCCACAAACACAATCTGGTCCATGGGCTGCAGCGGGCCAATGCGGTGAATCACCTTGGCGGCATGGATGCCAAAGCGCTCGGTGGCGCGTTCAATGATGGCCTCAATGCTTTTTTCGGTCATGCCGGGGTAGTGCTCCAGCTCCATGGCCGAGACACTGGCTCCCTCATTGCGGTCACGCACCGTGCCCACAAAGCAGCACACTGCGCCCACGCGCGCATCGCCTGCACGCAGGGCGGCCAGTTCGGCAGAAACATCGAAATCTTGGGTCTGGATCAAAACGCGAGGGGCAGTCATGGACACGATTGTCGCAGCAGGTGATGGAGTACATGCCCACATGCGCATGAAAGCCTGCACTAACGCGCTAGGATTGTCGCCAACTAGAAATTACTGAGACGAAATTTTTTTCGCTTGTATGGCCGCTCAAACCATTGATACCCCTGAGTACATCCTGTACCCCTCTCCGCGCAACGAACACCGCGTAGTGTTCGAGCACCAATGCTTTGTCTCCGATGCCTACGCCCTCATCCACCTGCCGGACTATGACTTTGAAGGCAAGGCCACGCTGTTTGCGGCCCACCGCAAGGCCGATGGCAAAAACGGGCAGCTGGTGACCTGTGAGCTGGAAATTGACATCCTGCGCTTTGAGCGCCTGTACGACCACGAATAAGCAGCTGCACCATGGATGACACCAGCCAGATTCAGCCCCCCGAGAGCTTTGCCAACCTGTTCCGCAGCCGCGCCGGGGTGCTGAAGACGCCGATTGCCGAGGTCGTCGCGCGCTACGAGCTGTGCGAAGACCTGGCCTGCCACCTGGTGGAACAGGCGCAGACGGTCTACCACGCAGGCAGCACCTCCGAAGAAGGCGTGCTCCTGGGCTTTCACACTGCGATTTCCGGCGAAGGCGCCATGGTCAGCGCTAAAGAGGCAGGCTGGGTCATTCAGCGCCTGGCCGAGCTGCTGGAGTGGAAAGCGCCAGAACTTCCTCACCAGGAAGACTGAATGGACTCCCTCACAGCCGCGTCATCTTTGGCGTACATCTACAACGGCTGCTGACCGTCTGCCGCCAAGTTCATGTCTCCTTAGACTTGGCACTTGGTTCGGAATACATTCGTTTTCCGCTACTTCCAGCACACTTTCTGGAGGTATCTATGAACAAAGACCAAGTGGTTGGCAACTTGAAACAAGCTGCAGGCAAGATCCAAGAAAAAGCAGGCGAGCTGATCGACAGTCCAACGCAACAAGCCAAGGGTCTGGCCAAACAAGCCGAAGGTACAGCCCAAGAAAAAATGGGCGATCTCAAAGAAGCTGTGAATGACGCCAAAAAACGCCTTTAAAAGGGTGAACTTCTGAACACATGGAAAGCGGGTAACAAACCCGCTTTTTTCTTCACCAGCGTTTTTGCGAATCGCAGCGCCAGTACATGTCTTTTTTCGCATGTGTTTCAAGTTTGATGGTGTTGCCTGATTTTCTCCAGCAGAAACTGCATCAAGCATGTTTGCGCCTGGCTTTGAAACCTACCTGGCACATAGACCTGATAAAGATTACTGCGCAAGAATGCCAAATCATGCACTGGCAGCGACAGCTGCACCAGTTGTTGACTCTCAAGCTCATGCTGCACCATATAGCGTGGCACTAGGCCCGCTCCCATGCCTTGCAAAATGGCATCTCGCAGAAAGAAAAAATTCGCTGAAATCAGCCGCGAATGCACATGCAGCCTCCTCTGGTCAGCCTGCGTTTGCGCGGCCAAACGCAAGTTTTCTGCCGTCATTCCAGATGTAATCAGGGGACGCTTTTTCAGTTCTGCCAAAGTAGACACGTCACCATGCTGCGCCACCCATTGCGGACTCGCGCATGCCACATAGTCCACCGTAGCGCAGTGCTGACTGATCAAATGCTTGGGCACCTCTTCAGCAACCAGCAAAGCGAAGTCCAGGCTCCCGCGCCCTAAATCCTCAATGTCATTGTCAAAAATGACCTCCAGGGTGACACCTGGATAACAGCCCATGAATTCGATAAACCAAGGTGCCATGGTGTGCTGTCCATAACCACTGGGCACACTCAGCCGCACCCGACCTTGCAACTGCGCCCCACGTGTTTGGACCGACTCTTGCGCGGCCATCACTTCATGCTGGATGTTTTTCCCGTGGGCGTACAGCTGCAAGCCTAGTTCCGTAGGCTCAATGTGCCTTGTGCTGCGCTTGAGCAACTCTGCGCCCAAACTGCGTTCAAACTGGTTCAAGCGCTTGCTGACATTGGCCCGAGTCATGCCCAGCTTGCTGGCCGCCCGACTCAAATTCCCTGCGTCAATGATCTCCACCAATAGGCTCAATGCCGCCACATCCATTGTCAATCTCAGTTCAACATATAGTTAAATAATAATTACGATTGTCAAATATTTATAACAAAATGACAATGCATGCCAATGCGCCCCCCGTTGAAAGGCGCAGCGGAGACAGCAGCATGCAAGCGACTGGCAACACCAGTGTCCTGCCTTTATCAGGCGTTCGAGTTTTAGATTTATCCCGCGTTCTTGCTGGCCCCATGTGTGCCATGGCATTGGCCGATCTGGGTGCCGATGTCATCAAGATTGAACACCCCGCACGCGGTGACGACACCCGCGACTGGGGCGTGCGCGTGGGCTCGCGCAATACCTCCTACTTCAACAGCGCCAACCGCAACAAGCGCTCTGTCACCTTGGATTTGCAGCACCCACAAGGTGTTGCTATTGCCAAAGAATTGGCAGCGAAGTGCGATGTGGTGATCCAAAACTTCAAGGTCGGTGGCGCCGAGAAGCTTGGCTTGGGCTATGAGGACCTCAAGGCCATCAACCCACGTCTGGTGTATTGCTCCATCTCGGGCTACGCACGCTTTACGCCTGAGGCACAACGCCCCGGCTATGACTTGGTGGTGCAAGGTGAATCGGGTGTCATGGCCACCAATGGGGAGTATGGCCAAGGCCCTCTGAAGTTTGGTGTTGCAGCCGTGGACATGTTTACCGGCATGTACTCCGCCCAAGCCATTTTGGCTGCCCTGTTTGCCCGCCACAGCACGGGTGAAGGCCGGCATGTGCAAATGGCGCTGTACGACTGCGGTTTGATGATCACCTCGTACTACGGCATGGAGGCTTTGCTCAAAGCAGGAGATCCACCCAAGTTTGGCAATGCCCACCCATCGATCGTGCCCTATGGCGTTTTTGAAGCCGCCGATGGTCCCTTGGTCATCACGGTGGGCAACAACGGTCAGTTCCAACGCTTTTGCAACGAGGTCATCATGCGGCCGGAATGGGTCAGCGACGAACGTTTTGCCACCAACACTGCACGCTCGGCCAACCGCGAGATTTTGCTGCCACAAATTCGCCAAGTACTGAAAAGCTTTACACGTGCACAGTTGCTAGAGCGCTTGACCCAAGCCCAAATCCCATGCGGAGAGGTGCTGGGCATGCTGCAAGCCTTGCAGTCTGAACGCACAGCCCAGGCAAGCCTGTTGCACCGATTTGAAGACAGCGAAGCCGGCACACAAGCTGTGCTGGCTCCCCCCTACGCCATGGACGGCGAACGCCTGCCTGTGCGCTTAGCACCGCCACATTTGGGTGAACACACCCGTGATGTGTTGCAAGAGATTTTGGCTTTAGACACGACAAGCATCGACGCCCTGCGCAGCCAAGGCGTGATTTGAAAACATTCCCAAAAAATAAGGAGATAGACATGAGCACCACACCCCATATCAGCCGCCGCCAGTTGCTGGCTTTAACAGCAGCAGCCCCTATGCTGGGCTTTAGCGGCTTGAGCGCTGCACAAACTGACTGGCCCAGCAAAGTCATCAAGCTCGTGGTTGCCTTTCCCGCTGGCGGCCCAACCGATACCGCTGCGCGCATCGTCGGCCAAAAGCTGTCCGAGCGACTGGGCCAACAAATCATCATTGAAAACAAACCCGGCGCATCTGGCTCGATTGGTACAGCCAGTTTCATCAAAAGCCCTGCCGATGGCTACAACCTGTCCATGTTTGGCATGCCATCGTTGCTGGCACCATTGATGTACAAGAACAATGCCTATGACGTCACCAAAGACTTCACAGCGGTGGCCACTGTCTATGACCTGCCCATGGCGATTGTCATCAACCCTCAGGTCATCAGCGGTGTAGACAACTTGCAAGACTTGATTGCCTATATCCAAAACTCCAAAGCGCCGTTGAACTTCACCAGTTCTGGTACTGGCAGCTTTGGTCACCTGGCCATGGAGCAACTGAAAGAGCTGGGCAAGTTTGACCTGATGCACGTGCCGTACCGCGGAAGTGCCCCGGCCGTGTCAGATTTGTTGGGCGGACAAATCGGCATTATGTTTGCGGATGTGGTGGCTGCCTTGCCACATATCCAAGCAGGCAAGCTCAAAGCGATTGCACTGAGCTCGCCCAATGCCAAGGCCTTGCTGCCCAACGTCAAGGCCATCTCTGAGCAAGGCTTTGCAGGCTTTGACTTTGATTCTTGGGGTGGCTTGATTGCACCACTGAACACACCGCAAGCCATTGTGGACCGCATTGCTACAGAAACGCAGGCCATCATCCAAAGCGATAAAGAGCTGCAACAAAAGCTGCTGTCTGCAGGTGCGATTGCCTCTTTCCAAGATGGCAAGCAAATGCAAGCACGCCTGAACAAGGACTATGAGCGCTGGAGCAGCATTGTCAAAAACAAAGGCATCAGCGCACTCTAAGCCAAGCCTTTCAGCTACATAAAAAAAGCCGTGCGACCTCAAGTCTGCGCGGCTTTTTGCATCAAGGCATTCGACAGCGCCCTAAGCAGGGTCTGATGCTGCTTTGGCCCAGTCGGCGTAGCGGTTCAGAATGCGCTGTACCTGCCCATGCGTCCAGGGCCCACCCTTGGCGGCAGGAATGCCGCGTTCATTGAGCACGTCGGCCATCTTGCGGTGCGTAAGGCCCTGCGCCACCAACTCGGCAAACAAGGCCTCATGCTGCCTGGCAAACGCATCGGCCGCCGACTTGCGCTTTTCCACGGTGGCGCGGATGTTGTCTGCGCCCGCCTTGCCCAGCTGCACACCGCGTGCTTTGGCTTCGCTGAGCGCCTGGCGCGTGCGGCGGCTGATGGCCTCATCCACGTCTTTGTTGGCCGCTGTCATGGCTTAGCCACCGGTGACAGGCGGGAAGAAAGCCACTTCATCGCCTGCCTTCAAAGCGGCATCGCCCTGGCACATCTCCTGGTTCAGCGCCATGCGCACGGCCTTGCCGTGGGCCAGGGCATTGGCTGCTGCCTCGCTGCGTGCCATCAACTCTTCACGCAGCGCACCAACGGTAGTGGCCGTGGTCGTCAGGCTTTCGCTGCTGGTGCCCATGGCTTCGCGAATCGATGCAAAGTATCGAACGGTGATATTCATAGATGTATTCCTTGGCTGCTTACATCAATTCCGAGAAGGGAATAAAGCGCACGATGTCGCCCTGGCGGATTTGCGTGAGCGGCGGGTTGTCGATCAAGCCATCGCCCCAGACAGTCGAAGTCAGCACGCCAGAGCCCTGGTTGCCAAACAGTGCCAGCCCACCATTGCCCGTGTGGCGTGCACGCAGGAATTCGCGGCGTTTTTCGTTCTTGAGCCAGTCAAACTGGGCCTGCACTTCGATGGCCTTGGGCGCGACATCTTCCATGCCCTGCAGGCGCAGCACAAAGGGGCGCACCAGCAGCAAGAAAGTGATGAAGCTGGAGACCGGATTGCCGGGCAGGCCCATGAAGTGGGCCACGCCTTGTGCATCATCCTTGCCATTGCGGAACACGCGGCCATAGGCAAAGGGCTTGCCGGGCTTCATGGAGATCATCCACAGGTTCAACTCACCCTGCTGCTCCACGGCAGGCTTGACGTGGTCCTCTTCGCCCACGGAGACACCGGCGCTGGAGAGCACCAGATCGCAGTCCTGCGCCACTTGATGAATGGCCTCCACCGTCTGTTCACGGTTGTCGGGGAGGATGCCGCCATCCACCACCTCACAGCCCAGGCGCTGCAGCAACGCGCGCAGAAAGTAACGGTTGCTGTTGTAGATATGGCCGGGCTGCATGTCTTGCGGCGCCACAGTACCGGGGATGACCAGCTCATCGCCCGTGGAAAACAGCGCCACGCGGGGCTTGCGGCCCACGGGCAGCGTGGCCATGCCAATGCTGGCGGCCAGGCCCACGGCAGCAGGCGTCAGGCGCATGCCACGGCTCAGCACAGCGCTGTGCAGGGCAATGTCTTCGCCCGCGCGGCGGATGTTCTGGCCCAGCTTGGGTACAGCGTTGAACTGTACGCGGCCATCATCGAGCACCAGGGTGTCTTCCTGCATCAGCACCGCATCTGCACCGTGGGGCACAGGCGCGCCGGTGAAAATGCGGGCAACTGTGCCCGGCTGCAATTCCGTGCCGACATGGCCTGCGGGAATGCGCTGGCTCACGGGCAGCTGCACGCCCGCAGCCGTAATGTCTGCCACGCGCACGGCATAGCCGTCCATGGCGGAGTTGTCTTGCGGTGGCACCTGCAGGGCCGAGATGCAGTCCTGCGCCAGCACGCGGCCATCGGCGTTAAACAGGTCAACATGTTCCACGCCCAGCAGCTGGGCCTGCGCCAGCACATGGGCCAGCGCATCATCCAAAGTGGTCATAGCAGCCATCAGGCATTCACTCCTTGGTATTCAAAACGGCTGGCGTTGGCCAGCATCCAGTCAGCGATCTGTTCCGGCTGGTTCAAATCTAACAGTGCCATATGGGCAGGCGGCTGCACGGGCAGTGCCGCCACATCATCGGTAGCCAGCGCCACAACGTGCGGGTCTTCAGGAAAGCGCAGCGGCTTGGGCAGCTTGCCGCTGGCGGGATCTGGTGCGCGCCAGATTTCCACCTTGGGCAGATTGCCGTGCTTGAAGCCTTCGATCAGCACCCAGTCCACATCTGAGCGCAGCTCGGCCAGCATGGCATGCACATCCAGGTCTTGCTCAGCCTCAAACTCGCGCACCAGCGCCAGGCGCTTGTCGCAGATCAGCAGCACTTCAGAGGCACCCGCCTGGCGGTGGCGCCAGCTGTCCTTGCCGGGGATGTCGATGTCCACATCATGGTGGGCGTGCTTGACGGTGGACACACGCTGGCCGCGCGCGCGCAGCGCGGCGATCAATTGTTCCAGCAAGGTCGTCTTGCCCATGCCGGAGTAAGCGGCAAAGCCCAGAGCTTTCATGGTGTGCGCTTTCTTTTCCAATAACAAACGGCGCTTGAAAACCAAGCGCCGTCCATGTGCTTTCGCCTGCAGAGCTTCAAAAATCAGAGCTTGCAGCGCTTGAATTTCCTTGGCTTGCAAATCATTTCTATCGCAAAACCTTTTCTATCAAGCGCTGGCAGCTATCTTTTTACAAGCTCTGCAATGGCTTAATCACAGTGCTGCTGAATATAGGCCTTGACCTTTTCCACATCCGCAGGCATCACCACCACACGCTTCGGTAAGGCTTCGATGCCTTCAAACTTGGCGGGACGATCGGGCTGGCGGCCCAGCGCTTCCTCAATCGTGGCTGCAAACTTGATGGGCAATGCCGTCTCCAGCACGATCATGGGCTCAGCACGCAGGCGCTCACGCGCCACCTTCACGCCATCGGCGGTGTGGGTGTCGATCATCTGACCCAGACGCTCGTAGCAGTCCTTGATGGTAGCCAAACGGTCGGCGTGCGTGCTCTTGCCGCTGACAAAGCCATACTTCATGGCAGCATCTTGGAAGACGGCGTCCTGGCTCAGGTCAAACTTGCCCTGCTTGGCCACGCCTTCGGCAAACAGCTGGCGCGTGCGCTCGCCATCGCGGCCGACCAAGTCAAAGATAAAGCGCTCAAAGTTGCTGGCCTTGGAGATGTCCATCGAGGGGCTCGATGTCTCATAGGTATTGGCCGAGCCACGCACCTGATAGACGCCCGTGCGGAAGAACTCGTCCAGCACATCGTTTTCATTGGTCGCCACCACCAGCTGCGCAATCGGCAGACCCATCTGGCGTGCCACATGGCCTGCGCAGATATTGCCGAAGTTGCCCGAAGGCACGGTGAAACTCACCTTCTCGGCATTGTGCGTGGTGACCTGCAGATAGCCCGCAAAGTAGTACACCACCTGTGCCAGCAGACGTGCCCAGTTGATGGAGTTGACGGTGCCGATCTTGTACTTGGCCTTGAAGGCGTGGTCGTTGGACACCGCCTTGACGATGTCCTGGCAGTCGTCAAACACGCCTTCGATGGCGATGTTGTGGATGTTGGCGTCCTGCAGGCTGAACATCTGCGCCTGCTGGAAGGGGCTCATGCGGCCGTGCGGGCTGGTCATGAACACGCGCACACCCTTTTTGCCGCGCATGGCGTATTCCGCCGCGCTGCCGGTGTCGCCCGAGGTGGCACCCAGAATGTTCAGCTCTTCGCCACGGCGTGCCAGTTCGTACTCGAACAGGTTGCCCAGCAGCTGCATGGCCATGTCCTTGAAGGCCAGTGTGGGGCCGTTGGACAGGGCTTCGATGTACAGATTGTTTTCCAGCTTGCGCACGGGCACGATGGCGTCCGTGCCGAACACTTCGGGGGTGTACGTCTTGGCGCACAGGGCGCGCAGGTCGTCGGCAGGAATGTCATCGATGTACAGCGACAGGATTTCAAACGCCAGCCCAGCGTAGCCCTGCTGCGCCAGCACGGTGCGCAGCTGGGTCAGCTTGGCATCGTCAATCTGTGGGTAGTGCTCAGGCAGGTACAGGCCACCATCGGGTGCCAGGCCTTCGAGCAGGATGTCGCAAAAGCGTTTGCGGTCTGCATGACCACGGGTGGACAGATACAGCATCAGTTCAGCTCTTCCTTGCGGATGCGGGTGATAGGTGCCAGCACGGTGGGCAGGCCCTGGATTTCGGCCAGTGCCTTGTCCATATCACCCTCGCGGGTGTCGTGCGTCAGGATGATGAGGTCGGTCTGGTTCGAGCCTTCGCCGCCCACTTCATCGGCTTCGCGCTGGATCACGGCGTCAATGCTGATGCCGGCATTGGCCAGCAGCGTGGTGATCTTGGCCAGCACGCCTGCTTCGTCCGCCACGCGGATGCGCAGGTAGTAGCTGGTGACCACATCGGTCATGGGCAGCACGGGCAGTTCGTTGCCCGCTGCCGCCAGGGTGTTGGCCTGGAATGCCAGCGCAGGCACGCGGTGTGCGGGGTCAGAGCCATCCATGCGGGCAATGTCTACCAGGTCTGCAATTACGGCCGAAGCGGTGGGCTCAGAGCCTGCACCCTTGCCGTAGTACAGCGTGGTGCCCACGGCGTCGCCATGCACGACCACAGCATTCATCGCACCTTCCACATTGGCAATCAGGCGCTTGGTGGGCACCAGCGAGGGGTGCACGCGCAGCTCCACGCCCTTGTCGGTGCGCTTGGTAATGCCCAGCAGCTTGATGCGGTAGCCCAGCTGCTCGGCGTACTTGATGTCGGTGGAGGTCAGCTTGGTAATGCCTTCCACATAGGCCTTGTCAAACTGCACAGGAATGCCAAAGGCAATCGCGCTCATCAAGGTCGCCTTGTGCGCGGCGTCCACGCCTTCGATGTCAAAGGTGGGGTCGGCCTCGGCATAGCCCAGACGCTGGGCTTCCTTCAGAACAACGTCAAAGTCCAGGCCCTTGTCACGCATTTCGGACAGGATGAAGTTGGTCGTGCCGTTGATGATGCCTGCCACCCACTGGATGGAGTTGGCCGTCAGGCCTTCGCGCAGCGCCTTGATGATGGGAATGCCACCAGCCACGGCTGCTTCGTAGGCCACCATCACGCCCTTCTCAGCCGCAGCCTTGAAGATTTCTGTGCCATGCACGGCCAGCAGCGCCTTGTTGGCAGTCACCACATGCTTGCCAGCGGCAATGGCTTCGAGCACCAGCGCCTTGGCAATGCCGTAGCCACCGATCAGCTCGACCACGACGTCGATATCGGGGTTGGCAATGACTTCACGTGCATCGCCCACCACCTTGGCAGCATCACCCACGATCTGCTTGGCGCGTGTCGTGTCCAAGTCGGCCACCATGGCAATCTCAATGCCACGACCCGCACGGCGGCGAATCTCTTCTTGGTTACGCTGGAGCACATGGAATGTGCCGCTACCCACGGTGCCAATGCCCAACAGGCCTACTTGGATCGGTTTCATAAGTCTCTTTGGTTTCTACGTCAAAAGTGGCTACAGCGCTTACGGGGTCTGCGCTTGCAGCTATCAAAAAATCTCAGGCTGCCGCCTCTGCCTTGTGCTTGGCCTTGGCGGATGGCTTGTTCAGCAGCTTGTCCGTGCCATGGCGCTGGCGGTACTTGGCGAGGAAAGTCGCCAGGCGGTTGATGGCTTCGCGCAGGTCGGCCTCATGGGGCAGGAAGACGATGCGGAAGTGGTCAGGATGGGGCCAGTTAAAGCCCGTGCCCTGCACCAGCATGACCTTGGTTTCCTGCAGCACTTCCAGGAAGAACTGCTGGTCGTCCTGGATGGGGTAAATCTCAGGATCCAGGCGGGGGAACATGTACAGCGCGCCTTGCGGCTTCACACAGCTCACACCAGGGATGGCATTGATCATTTCCCAGGCCAAGTCACGCTGCTTGCGCAGACGGCCGCCCTCGCAGACCAGATCATTGATGGATTGATAGCCACCCAGCGCAGTCTGCACCGCCCACTGACCGGGCACGTTAGCGCACAGGCGCATGTTCGAGAGCATGTTCAGGCCCTCGATGTAATCCTTGGCAGGCTTTTTGTCGCCCGAAATCACCATCCAGCCCGCACGGTAGCCGCAGGAGCGATAGGCCTTGGACAGCGAGTTGAACGTCAGCGTCAGCACATCTTCCGACAGCGTGGCCAGAGGAATGTGCTTGACATCGTCATACAGCACCTTGTCATAGACCTCGTCAGCAAAGATCACCAGGCCATGCTCACGGGCAATCTCGATAATGCCCAGCAGCAGTTCCTTGGAATACAGCGCGCCCGTGGGGTTGTTGGGGTTGATCACCACAATGCCCTTGGTGCGGGGTGTCACTTTGCTGCGAATGTCGTCCAGGCTGGGCATCCAGCCATTGTTTTCGTCACAGATGTAGTGCACGGGTGTGCCACCCGAGAGGCTGGTCGCCGCTGTCCACAGGGGATAGTCAGGGGCAGGCAGCAGCAGCTCATCGCCGTTGTCCAGCAGTGCGTTGGTGGCCAGGCTGATCAGCTCGGATGCACCATTGCCCAGATAGATATCGTCCAGCGTCACGCCTTTGACACCCTGACGCTGGGTTTCATGCATCACCGCCTTGCGCGCCGCGAAAATGCCCTTACTGTCCGAGTAGCCTGCCGAGTTGGGCAGGTTGCGGATCATGTCCTGCTGGATTTCTTCCGGCGCATCAAAGCCGAACACAGCCAGATTGCCGATGTTGAGCTTGATGATCTTGTGGCCGTCTTCTTCCATCTGTTTGGCCGCGTCCATGATCGGCCCCCGGATGTCATAACAAACGTGGGCCAGCTTTGCGGATTTTTGGACGGTTTTCATGGAAATATGCAACCTCTAGCTTGAACAGCGCCAAGGCGCGCCCGCGCCTCGGTGAAACCTATAATTTGACCACAGTTCAGGCCGAATGCCCCCGCGCAAACGGCGGTGCCCATGCTATTTAGCTGCAAGGCAACCGCCCACCGACCTCTTTGCACACGCCCCCGAGAAGGAATTCCCATGCAGCTACACGCCGACCGTTCTGACGTGCAAATGGTGACAGGCTACGGCCCAAGCTGGATCGCCATCAACAAACAGGAGCACCGCAACAACCTGCTGCTGGGCTCCAGCGGCTTTCTACGCCCTTGGAATTGCTCGCGTTTTGAAGACCTGACCGCCGCACACTTTGCCGAGCTGGCCGAGCTCAATGCCGAAGTCATCATCTTTGGCAGCGGCAAAAGCATCCGCTTTGTGCACCCTTCCTGGCTGCAGCCACTGATGCAAAAGCGCATTGGCCTGGAGACCATGGACACCCATGCCGCATGCCGCACCTACAACGTTTTGGCTGGAGAAGGCCGCAATGTGATAGCCGCACTGCTATTGGAGTAATATCCGGGAGGGGCTCGTCAAAACCTATGATCCGGGGTAAAATCGCAGGTTGCGGTCGAGGGGCACTACTTTTAAATAAAAGCAACACCAACCTACACCCCTCGGCATTCCAACGACTACTCCCGAGAGATCAAAGCGCATGGCGATCGTTGTCAACAAACCCCTTCCCGAATTTGAAGCCAACGCTACAGGTGGCGTGAAGGTATCCAATACCTCGCACACAGGCCAGATTCTGATCCTGTACTTCTATCCCAAGGACAATACGCCTGGTTGCACCACCGAAGCCATGCAGTTCCGGGACAAGCACAAAGAATTTGAAAAGGCCGGTGCCATCGTCTTTGGCGTGTCGCGCGACAACATGAAGTCGCACGACGACTTCAAGACCAAGCTGGAACTGCCCTTCGAACTCATCGCTGACACCGAAGAGAAAATGTGCCACATGTTCGGCGTGGTCAAGAACAAGATCATGTACGGCAAGAAGGTCAAGGGCATTGAGCGCTCCACATTCCTGATCGACGCCAATGGTATTTTGGTGCAAGAGTGGCGTGGCCTGAAGGTGCCCGGTCACGTGGACGAAGTGCTCAAGGCCGTCAAGGCCCTGAAGACCGCTGCCAAGAAGGCTGCCTAAGCCACATACATTCTGCGGAGTCTGCAGCCATGCAGACAGCAGGATATGCATAATGGGGCATGCCTTTGCGCACCATGCCCCTGCATTGCCAACCCTTTGCTAACAAAGCCGCCTGGGCTCGTGCCCGGCGGCTTTGTGCTTTCTGCAGCCCTGAAAACAAGGACTGAAACACCTATGCCATTGCCTCCAGCCCCTACCAAACGCGCCGCGCGCGTTGCCAAGGAAGCTTTTGAAGTCACCGCTCGTGCGCCCAAGCGTGCCATGGGCAGCAAGTCTGCAGTCGTCTCACTGGATGATGAGCTGCCAGCTGCGGCAGCAATCCCTGCAGCACCTGCCGTGACCGCAACGACCACCACTGCAGCAGCGCGCAGCCGCAAAAAAGCTGCGCCTGCCAATCCCGCTGCCAGCGCAGCCACCAATACCGCCGCCATGCTGCTGGCTCAACAGCGCGCCGCCGTGCAGGCTGCACAGGCCGCGCAAAGCGCACAGCACACAGCCGCAACACAGGCAGCACCCACAGCCACCAAGGCGCAAGCGCCTGCAGATAACAAAGCAGCGGCCACAACCGCGGCCAAGCCAGTCCAGGCCGTAAGCAAGGCTGCTAGCACCGCCAAACCAAAGACAGCCAGCCCTGTGGGCAAAAAGCGCAGCGGCCAGTCCTGCCTGTTTGTGCTGGACACCAATGTGCTGCTGCACGACCCCACCAGCATCTTCCGCTTTGAAGAGCACGACATCTTCCTGCCCATGGTGGTGCTCGAAGAGCTGGACGCCCACAAAAAGGGCATGACTGAAGTGGCACGCAATGGCCGCCAAGTCAGCCGCACGCTGGATGCACTGGTCGATGCCCAGAAGGATGCCGACCTGGCCGCAGGCCTGCGCCTGGATGCCACGGGCCACAAAACAGCCACCGGCCATCTGTTCTTCCAGACCGTGCCGCTGGACTACAAACTGCCCTCCAGCCTGCCACAGGGCAAGGCCGACAACCAGATTCTGGGTGTAGTGCAAGCATTGCGTCTGCTCAAGCAAGGTCAGCAGGAAGTGGTGCTGGTGTCCAAGGACATCAATATGCGCGTCAAGGCGCGCGCACTGGGCCTGCCCGCCGAGGACTACCGCAACGACAAGACGCTGGACGACGGCGACCTGCTGTACACCGGCAGCCTGGCCCTGCCCGCAGACTTCTGGAAAAAAGCCAAGAACGTGGAGAGCTGGCAGGACCGCGGCAAGACCTACTACAGCTTCACCAGCCCGCTGTCCGCGCAGATGCTGATCAACCAGTACGTGTACTTTGAGGCTCCCAACGAGCCCAGCCTGCACGCGCGCGTGGTCGAGATCCGCGACAAGACCGCGGTGCTGGAAACCCTGCGCGACTACAGCAGCAGCAAGCACAATGTCTGGGGCGTGAACGCACGCAACCGCGAGCAGAACTTTGCACTGAACCTGCTCATGGACCCCAACATCGACTTCGTCAGCCTGACCGGCACCGCCGGCACCGGCAAGACACTGATGGCGCTGGCAGCAGGCCTGTCGCAGGTGCTCGACGACCGCCGTTACACAGAAATCATCATGACCCGTGCCACGGTGAGCGTGGGCGAAGACATTGGCTTTCTGCCCGGCACCGAGGAAGAGAAGATGGGCCCCTGGATGGGCGCGCTGGACGACAACCTCGAATTTCTGGCCAAGGGCGACGGCGGCAATCCCGGCGAATGGGGCCGTGCAGCCACCAATGAGCTGATCCGCAGCCGCATCAAGATCAAGAGCATGAACTTCATGCGCGGTCGCACCTTTCTGAACAAGTGGGTCATCATCGACGAAGCGCAGAACCTGACCCCCAAGCAGATGAAAACCTTGATCACGCGCGCCGGCCCCGGCACCAAGATCATCTGCATGGGCAATCTGGCGCAGATCGATACACCCTACCTGACCGAAGGTTCGTCAGGCCTGACCTTTGCCGTCGACCGCTTCAAGGGCTGGGCCCACGGCGGTCATATCCAGCTGGCACGCGGCGAACGCTCGCGTCTGGCGGACTTTGCGAGTGAGGTGCTGTGATGGCGATCAGCTGGGTAAGTGCTCTCAAACTGGTGCCCTGGGGCGATGTCATTCAGGCCGCCCCCACGGTACTCAAGGCCGCCAAGGGCCTGATGAAGAAAAGCCCCGAGCAGGAGCTGGAAGACGCCGCACAGGCGGCCTTCCCTGCCAGCGCCGAAAGCCAGACGCCTGCCGCCAATGCGGGCGAACTGGCACTGCAGAAGGTGGCACAGCTGGAGGCTCGCATCCAGCAGCTGGAAGCGGCGCAGCGCGCCTCCAACCAGGTGCTGGAGAAGATGGCCGAGCAGCAGGCACAGATCGTCAAGACCGTAGGCCTGCTGCGCACAGGTGCCACACGCCTGGCATGGGCCTGCGGCATTCTGAGCATGGCGGTGATCGGCCTGCTGGTCTACAGCTTCTAAAAACATAGCTGTCAGCGCTCATTATTCATAGATTTCAGATAGATAAGTATCTAAACTCTATGTATATCAAGCGCTAGGCGCTCTACTTTCACAAGCAAAAAGGCCTTGTCATCTGACAAGGCCTTTTCTTTGGACGGCATCGGCTACAGGCTCTCAGTAGTCGTCACCCGCCCCCATGGCCAGATTTTCAAAGCGCGTCTGGTTCTTCTGGAAGTACAGCTTCACGGTGCCTGTCGGGCCGTTACGCTGCTTGCCGATAATGACTTCCGCAATATTGGGCTCCTTGGAGTCCTTGTTGTAGTAGTCGTCGCGGTAGATGAACATGATGATGTCCGCGTCCTGCTCGATAGCGCCGGATTCACGCAGGTCAGACATCATGGGACGCTTGTCGGTGCGCTGCTCCACCGAGCGGTTGAGCTGCGACAGCGCAATCACCGGACACTGCAGCTCCTTGGCCAGCATCTTCAGGCCTCGCGAGATTTCACCCAGCTCGGTCGCACGATTGTCACCACCACCGCCGCTGGAGCCACTCATCAGCTGCAAATAGTCGACCACGATCAGACCCAGCTTGCCGCAGGTACGCGCCAGACGACGTGCGTTGGCACGCAGCTCCGAAGGCGTCAGACCCGGCGTTTCGTCAATGTGCAGCGAGATCTGGCTGAGCTTTTCCACCGCTTCGGTCAGGCGCGCCCATTCATCGGGCTCGAGCTTGCCGGTACGCAGGTGGCCCTGGTTCACACGGCCAATTGAACCCACGATACGCACCGCCAGTTGGGCGGCACCCATTTCCATGGAGAAGATGGCCACCGGCAGACCTTCGTTGAGCGCCACGTGCTCGGCAATATTCACCGCAAACGAGGTCTTACCCATGGAAGGGCGGGCCGCCAGAATCACCAGGTCACCAGCCTGCAGGCCGCTGGTCATGCGGTCCAGATCCGCAAAACCGGTGGGAATACCGGTCACATCAACCGGGTTGTCTGCCATTTCCTGCACGCGGTCCAGCAGATCACCCACCAGGGTTTCCATGCTCTGGAAGCCCTGCTTCATGCGTGAGCCTTCTTCGCCAATGGCAAAGATCTTCTGCTCGGCTTCATCCAGAATGCGCTCTACCGGCTTGCCCTGGGGGTTGAGTGCATTGGTGGCAATCTCGTCACTCACCGTGAGCAGCTTGCGCAAGATGCCCTTCTCGCGCACGATTTCCGCATAGCGGCGGATGTTCGTGGCACTGGGCACATACTGGGCCAGCTGGTTGAGGTAGAGAATCCCCCCCACCTCCTCGGCCTTGCCCATGCCCTGCAGGTGCTCGAACACCGTAATCACGTCAGCTGGCTTGCTTTCATTGATCAGCTTGCCAATGGCTGCGTAGATCAGCTGGTGCTCGTGGCGGTAGAAATCGCGCTCGGTGAGCAAGTCCCCCACGCGGTCCCAGGCCGAGTTATCCAGCAGCAAGCCACCCAGCACACTGGATTCGGATTCCATGGAGTACTGCGGCAGGCGCAGCTTGGCCACCTGCTGGTCATCAGCTTCAGGCGCAGGTGTGCCAAACACATCATCTTCCAACGGAGGCATTACAGAGGACATCGATCCACCCACAAAAAGACAAGCCTGAGATCGTAACGCCAGCGCATACAGACGTCACTCCAACCTTGCCAAACACAGACATGCACGCACGGCTTAGTGCCAAACATGCTTTCAAAACAGAAGCTGCCAGCACAGACACAGCAAGCGCTGGCAGGCATTTTTATGCATAAGAACGCATAAAACACAAAAGCCGCCCGAAGGCGGCTTTTGCAGTGCAGGGAAAAATTTCCGCAGCAGTGATTAGGCTTCGCCTGTCACTTCCACGTTCACTTCCACTACCACGTCAGTGTGCAGTGCCACTTCCACGGTGGAAGCAGAAACAGTCTTGATAGGACCGTTAGGCATACGCACTTGCGCCTTGTGCACGTTGAAGCCTTGGGCTGTCAGAGCGTCGGCGATGTCGTAGTTGGTCACGGAACCGAACAGACGGCCGTCCACGCCAGCCTTTTGCGACAGCTTCACGGTGAAACCGTTCAGCTTTTCGCCTTCAGCTTGTGCAGCAGCCAGCTTCTGAGCAGCAGCCTTTTCCAGTTCAGCACGCTTGGCTTCGAATTCAGCCTTAGCTGCTTCGGTAGCACGGCGAGCCTTGCCAGAGGGGATCAGGAAGTTGCGAGCGTAGCCGTCCTTCACCTTGACGATATCGCCCAGGTTACCCAGGTTCACAACCTTTTCGAGCAGAATGATTTGCATGGTTGCGACTCCTTAGATCTTGTGCTGGTCGGTGTAGGGCAGCAGAGCCAGGAAGCGAGCGCGCTTGATGGCTGTGTTCAGCTGACGCTGGTAGATGGCGCGAGTGCCTGTCAGGCGTGCGGGGATGATCTTGCCGTTTTCGGCGATGAAGTCACGCAGGGTGTCTACATCCTTGTAATCGATCTCTTCAACACCTGCCACGGTGAAGCGGCAGAAGCGCTTGCGCTTGAACAGCAGCGACTGGGTGTTGCGCTTTGGGCGCTTGTCTTTGTTGAATTTCTTGAACGTGGCCATTACTGGACCTCTTGAAAATTAATTTTGTTGAACATCCTGGATATGCAGCACCACGGTTTTGCTGTTGCGCGGCGTGGCAAGAAAGCCCTGAAAAGTCCAGATACTTCCCGGCGCCTGACGAGCAAGTCGCTCAGCCAGTGCGCCAAATGCCACCGCCTTCACAGCTGCCGAGACCTTGCGCGGGCTGCCTGCTTCTACTTGAGAGGATTCGTGCACCAGGCGCAAATCCAGAGCAGGCAATCCAGCGGGCGTGTATCGCAGGCTTTGCAGCTCATCAATACAGGCCGTCAGGACAACGTGGTTTTCCACTCTCCAAGCGAAGTCTAGGAATTAGGCTTCAGCGGCTTGGTTAGCCTTGCGAGCTTCTTCACGCTCGACAGTCTTCATCATGGAAGAAGCAGCTGTTTCAGCCTTCTTCTTCTGAACTGTCAGGTGACGCAGCACAGCATCGTTGAACTTGAATGCGTGCTCCAGCTCAGCCATCACAGCCTGGTCGGCTTCGATGTTCAAGCAGATGTAGTGAGCCTTGGCGAGCTTGTTGATCATGTAAGCCAGCTGACGACGGCCCCAGTCTTCTTCGCGGTGCACCTTGCCGCCACCAGCGACAATCATGCCCTTGTAACGCTCCAGCATGGCTGGAACTTGCTCGCTTTGATCCGGATGGATCAACAAAATGATTTCGTAATGACGCATGAAAACTCCCTTTTGGGTTAAGCCCCCCACTGCGTCTGTAGCGGTGGGGCAAGGTAAAACGGGCAATTATAGGCATTCCCAGCAGGCTTGTACACTCAGGGGCTTTGAATATCCTCAGTGTGTCCAAGACCTTGAAAAGCTTTCAGGCATCCCCACCTGACTTTTCAGGTTTCACTCTTTAGAGACGCTATCCACATGACCGAACAACAACACACTACACAAAATGCCGCGCCTTCCGATGCTTCCGCTGAAGAGATGGAAGCCGCAATGGCCGCCAATGTGGCAGACGAAATCTCCCGCCTGCAGGCCGAGCTGAGTGAGCTCAAGGCCAAGAACGGTGAAATGGCCGACCAGTACCTGCGCGCCAAGGCCGAAACAGAAAACATGCGCCGCCGCGCAGACGAAGAAGTGGCCAAGGCCCGCAAGTTTGGCATCGAAAGCTTTGCAGAAAGCCTGCTGCCCGTGTGCGACAGCCTGGACGCTGCACTGGCCATCCAGAACGCTACCGCCGAACAACTGCGCGAAGGCTCTGAAGCCACACTGCGCCAACTGCAGCAGGCCCTGGAGCGCAACAAGGTGGTGGTGATCAACCCCGCCCCTGCCAGCAAGTTTGACCCCCACCAGCACCAGGCCATCTCCGTGGTGCCTGCCGAGCAGGAAGCCAACACCATCGTGACCGTGCTGCAAAAGGGCTACCTGATTGCAGACCGTGTGCTGCGCCCTGCCCTGGTGACCGTGGCAGCCCCCAAGTAAGCGCATAGCAGCCACAAAAAAATTTCATCGATTGACTTGAAACCTCCGGCACAACCCTTAGTTACAAGCCAATCGACCAACAAATTTCAGAATTCGGAGCATTCAAATGGGAAAAATTATCGGTATTGACCTGGGCACCACCAACAGCTGCGTGGCTGTGATGGAAGGCAACAACACCCGCGTGATCGAAAACAGCGAAGGTGCGCGCACCACGCCTTCGATCGTTGCTTACCTGGAAGACGGTGAGATTCTGGTGGGTGCATCTGCCAAGCGCCAAGCTGTCACCAACCCCAAGAACACCATCTTTGCCGCCAAGCGTCTGATTGGCCGCAAGTTCGACGAAAAGGAAGTGCAAAAGGACATCGACCTGATGCCCTTCACCATCACCAAGGCTGACAACGGCGACGCCTGGGTGGAAGTGCGCGGCCAGAAGCTGGCACCTCCCCAGATCTCCGCAGAAGTGCTGCGCAAGATGAAGAAGACCGCTGAGGACTTCCTGGGCGAGCCCGTGACCGAAGCCGTGATCACCGTGCCTGCCTACTTCAACGACGCACAGCGTCAGGCCACCAAGGACGCCGGCCGCATCGCAGGTCTGGAAGTCAAGCGCATCATCAACGAGCCTACTGCTGCTGCACTGGCCTTCGGCCTGGACAAGGCTGGCAAGGGCGACCGCAAGATTGCCGTGTATGACCTGGGTGGCGGTACGTTCGACGTGTCCATCATCGAAATCGCTGACGTGGACGGCGAAAAGCAGTTCGAAGTGCTGTCGACCAACGGCGACACCTTCCTGGGCGGCGAAGACTTTGACCAGCGCATCATTGACTACATCATTGCCGAGTTCAAGAAAGAGCAAGGCGTAGACCTGACCAAGGACGTGCTGGCGCTGCAACGCCTGAAGGAAGCTGCTGAAAAGGCCAAGATCGAGCTGTCGAACTCCACACAGACCGACATCAACCTGCCCTACATCACGGCTGACGCCTCCGGTCCCAAGCACCTGAACCTGAAGCTGACCCGCGCCAAGCTGGAATCGCTGGTGGAAGACCTGATCGAGCGCACCATCGCTCCCTGCCGCACTGCCATCAAGGACGCAGGTATCTCTGTGTCTGACATTCAGGACGTGATCCTGGTCGGTGGTATGAGCCGCATGCCCAAAGTGCAGGAAAAGGTCAAGGAATTCTTCGGCAAGGATCCCCGCAAGGACGTGAACCCTGACGAAGCCGTGGCCGTGGGTGCTGCCGTGCAAGGCCAGGTGCTGGGTGGTGAGCGTTCCGACGTGCTGCTGCTGGACGTGACCCCTCTGTCTCTGGGTATCGAAACCCTGGGCGGCGTCATGACCAAGATGATCACCAAGAACACGACCATTCCCACCAAGTTCTCGCAGACTTTCTCAACCGCTGAGGACAACCAGCCTGCAGTGACCATCAAGGTCTACCAGGGCGAGCGTGAGATGGCTTCGGGCAACAAGCTGCTGGGTGAATTCAACCTGGAAGGCATTCCTTCCGCTCCTCGCGGCACGCCCCAGATTGAGGTGACTTTTGACATCGACGCCAACGGTATCCTGAACGTGTCCGCCAAGGACAAGGGCACTGGCAAGGAAAACAAGATCACCATCAAGGCCAACTCCGGTCTGTCGGAAGAAGAAATCCAGCAGATGGTCAAGGACGCGGAACTGAACGCCGCCGAAGACAAGAAGAAGCTGGAGCTGGTGCAGGCCAAGAACCAGGGCGAAGCCGCTGTCCACAGCGTCAAGAAGAGCCTGGGCGAGCACGGCGACAAGCTGGAAGCTGCCGAGAAGGAAGCGATTGAAGCTGCCATCAAGGATCTGGAAGAAGCCCTGAATGGTTCCGACAAGGACGCCATCGAGGCCAAGACCACTGCCCTGATGACTGCCAGCCAGAAGCTGGGCGAGAAGGTCTACGCCGAAGCCCAGGCTGCGGCAGCTGCAGGCGGCGCTGCCGAAGCTGGTGCAGAAGCTGCACAGGCCAAGCCCGCTGGCACCGGCGACGACGATATCGTTGACGCTGAAGTCAAGGAAGTGAAGAAGTAATTGGACGCAGAGCGGCATTCCTGACCGCTTGCCGCCGCGCTGCCGCCTCAACTGGGGCGACTTGCGCGGCGTTCCTGTTTTAACCGGCTGCACATCACATGTCCAAACGCGACTATTACGAAGTTCTGGGCGTCTCCAAGACGGCCTCGGACGATGAAATCAAGAAGGCCTACCGCAAGCTGGCCATGAAGTACCTCCCTGACCGCAATCAGGGTGAAAAAGCCAAGGAAGCCGAAGAGAAGTTCAAGGAGGTCAAAGAGGCCTACGAGATGCTCTCGGACGGTCAGAAGCGCGCAGCCTATGACCAGTACGGCCATGCCGGCGTAGACTCCAACAGTGGCATGGGCGGCGGCTTTGGTGCCGGCGGTTTCGCCGAAGCTTTTGGCGACATCTTTGGCGATATGTTCGGCGGCGCACGCGCACGCGGCGGTCGCCAGGTCTATCGCGGCAATGATCTGAGCTACACCATGGAAATCACCCTGGAGGAAGCGGCCAAGGGCAAGGATGCCCAGATCCGCATCCCCAGCTGGGACAGCTGCGACACCTGCCATGGCAGCGGCGCCAAGCCCGGCACCAGCCCCAAGACCTGTACCACTTGCGGTGGTCAGGGCTCGGTGCAGATGCGCCAGGGTTTCTTCAGCGTGCAGCAGACCTGCCCCCACTGCCGTGGCACGGGCAAGATCATTCCCGAGCCATGCCCAAGCTGCAGCGGCCAAGGCAAGATCAAGCGCCAGAAGACGCTGGAGGTCAAGATTCCCGCGGGTATCGACGATGGCATGCGCATCCGCTCCAGCGGCAATGGCGAGCCCGGCGTCAACGGCGGTCCTCCCGGCGACCTGTACATCGAAATTCGCGTCAAGGAACACGACATCTTTGAGCGCGACGGCGATGACTTGCACTGCCAGGTGCCCGTGAGCTTTATCACGGCAGCGCTGGGCGGTGAGATTGAGGTGCCGACCCTGCAAGGCAAGGTGGCGATTGACATCCCCGAAGGCACCCAGGCTGGCAAGCAGTTCCGCCTGCGTGGCAAGGGCATCAAGGGGGTGCGCTCCAGCTACCCCGGTGACCTGTACTGCCACATCGTGGTGGAAACGCCCGTGAAGCTGACCGAGTACCAGCGCAAGCTGCTGCGCGAGCTGGAAGAATCTCTGAAAAAGGGTGGCAGCAAGCACTCGCCCAGCGCAGACAGCTGGACAGACAAGCTCAAGCGTTTCTTTAGCTAAAGCCACAACCTCACTGCAAACCCCGCCCTGGCGGTAATGCCGTTCACTTAAGGTTTTCTGACCTGCCTGACGGGATAGCGTGAAGGCACTTTTTTTGACCACACGGGGGCATGTTCGCCCCCGTCGTTGTTTGGGCAACAACCTC
>ERZ1034973.216-NODE-216-length-41528-cov-16.600993_pt1 | contig 41528 bp, 39 predicted proteins | sample MGYA00520686_ERZ1034973 | MGnify/ENA primary metagenome ERZ1034973 (study PRJEB33766, sample SAMN09781775) | gut metagenome | biome: gut microbiome | host: Homo sapiens | place: Madagascar | study: EMG produced TPA metagenomics assembly of the PRJNA485056 data...
AGTATCTGATCGGATGTCTGAACGAGACCGGCAACAAGAGAAGAGCCGATAATGTTACAGGACTGCTTGGCGGGCCGGAATTCCTCGCTTACCTGTGTTCACAAAAGGAACCCATTTCCAAGGGCTTTTTGATGCATGTAGGCATTGATGATTTCGGAGCGATCAATAGCTCCAGGGGAGCGGATTATGGTAATTATATCCTAAAAAGTGTAGCCACTTGTATGAAGGAATGCCTTTCGGACAAGCAGAGAATTTACCATCTGGTAGCGGATCAGTATGTGATCGTGGATCTGGACGCTTCTTCCGCGGAAGACGCTGTGGCACTGAAAGAAAAGATCACAGATAAACTTCATAATTTCATAGTAGCTGAAAAATATGAAGCTATATTTTCTATTTCTATTGGTGTTGTAGATGCAGCAACATTTTGTGAAGGGACTGAAGAATGTCGTAAAAAGTTTGAATTTGCTTTGAAACAGGCAAAAAGCATGGGCAAAAACGGATTCTATGTTTTTAACCAGGATGACTATGAGGCCTTTTTGCAAAAAGGAAGAATCGTAGCAGCACTTCGTAATGCTATTGTAAACAATTATGAAGGCTTTGAAGTCAATTATCAGCCGATCGTGGACTGCCAGACGGAACAGATCATTGGAGCAGAGGCTCTGATGCGTTTTTCCATGATAACGGAAGAAGGACGAGAGTTCATTTCACCGATGGAGTTTATCCCATTGTTGGAAGAGACCGGATTGATCATTCCCGCCGGAAGATATATTTTGAACGAAGCCGCAGCAATGTGCCGTGAAATGCAGAAATATATTCCGGATTTCAGGATAAATGTAAATGTTTCTTATGTTCAGATCCTGCAGGGCAATGTGGAGCGGGATATTCTGGATGTGATTCAAAAGTACGCTTTAAAGCCGGAATGTATATGCGTTGAAATGACAGAAAGCGGATTTATGGATATGACACCGGCGTTCTGCAGATTCCGCAAAACTCTGGACAAAAACGGTATTCCCTTTGTAATCGATGATTTTGGAACAGGATATTCGAATCTTCATTGTATACGTGATATGAATCCGAGTTACGTGAAAATGGATAGGGATTTTACTGCCAAGGCGATGAACAGTGACAGGGATTATGAATTATATAAAAATATCATCCCCATGGTACATAGTATTAACGTCAGGATATGCGCAGAAGGCATCGAGGAAAAAGAATGGCTTCTGAAAATGAAAGAAATGAAGGTTGATTATCTGCAGGGATATTATTTTGGAAGACCATGTGGAAAGAAACAGTTTCTGCAGCAATATGCCAGTGGCATCAACGTTAAATAAAGAGAGTAAGGCAGACTCAGCTATGTGGGGCTGCCTTATTTTATGGTCTTATCAGAAGGATGAGTTCCTAACGGCTTGTCTGAGTCTCTCCAGGTCATCTGCATCAGGGTGAGACAATGCACAGTCAAAATTCTGGATCAATACATCAAGATTTGCCGGATGATCAGGAGCTTGCTTCATTTTCAAGTAGCGTTCCCGGACAGACTGCGGCATTCTGCCCTGACACATATACTCTCCGACGATAACATTGCTTGCGTCAACGAACTGCTTAACCTGATTCAGGATTTTCCGGAAATAGATATCACTGCCACCAAAGCCTGCAGTTCCAAACAGAAAAATCTGTTTATTCTTTAACTGCGATAATAGCTGTAATGTCTTGGTATCTGCATTTCCCTTGTCTGTCCAAAATCCGATATAGAGCAGTTCGGAAGAAGGGATCACTGTGTCGGACACACCAAAATACTCACATTCATCCTGAGGTAATGCCTCGTGGATCGCATCAGCCAGCACCTTGGTATTACCTGTTAAGCTGCTATAAATGATGGAATATTTTTTATTCTTCATATCATGTTTTCTCCTTTCATAGGATCATGAAATTATCATATCGCATTCCTATTTTAGTCCGGAAAGCATGATTTGTCGAATGAATTTTCCATAAACATTTTACGGGGTAAATTAGATAGTTACTTTTTTCAGCTACGTGTGATAAACTTGTTGATAAGTGGGTAAAAGATCATGGATAGAACTCCGATAAGGGAATAAAAGCGGGGGCTGCTCCGGTATCATTTAAGGAGGTAGAAAAAGTTGACAGAAGAGAAATATACGATCCGAAAGTATAAAAGAATTATATTTTATGTGGTGATCCTTGTGCTGCTTGCAGCATTTTTTTTAGGGCAGCGCATTTACCCCAGTGAGAGGGATACGGTTACGGAGGAAAGCATCACTTTTACGGGAACCTTTTACCGGGTGCTGGCAGACGGAACAGAAGAAGAAATCCCAGTTCCGGGCAAATGTGATGTGCCGGCAGGAGAGCTTCTGGTCATCCGGTCAGTGCTTCCGCAGGATTATAAGGAAAATACGATCGCCATCAGGTCCTCCCTGGAGAATGTGCGTATTTACATCGGTGGGGAACTGAGAACGGTGTATGATACGGAGAATACCAGACCCTTTGGGAAAAATTCTGCCAGCCGGTATGTGTTCTGCGAGACATCAGGCGAGGATGCGGGAAAGGAAGTGCGGATCGAACTGCAGTCCTTTACCCACAAGTATTCCGGTGTCGTCAATACGGTATATTGTGGGGATAAATTAGATATTTGGGCATATATGTTCCACTGCTATTTTATGGTAACTTTGATCGCCTGTACGATGTTGTTTGCCGGACTGGTCGTGCTGATCATCAGTCTGGTGCTCGATATTGTATACAAGACGAGATTTGATCTGGAGTACCTGGGATGGTGCATGATCCTGGGAGCAGTGTGGATGCTGGGAGAATCGAAGCTGCGCCAGCTGTTTGTTTCCAATGCTTCTATTCTGTCGAATATGTGTTTTTTCGTTGTGATGATCTGCCCGATTCCGATCCTGTTCTATGTTGACAGTGTGCAGCAGGGAAGGTACCGGAAGGTCTATCATGTGGCAGAGTGTATCACTTGTGTGAATTTTGTACTATGCACGGCCTTACAGGTACTGAATATCGCAGATTTTATCTCGACAATGTTTTTGTCCCACATAGTGATCGCAGGAACCTTCCTGACGGTATTTATCACCATTTGCAGGGATCTTATCCAGGGAACAGCGAAACATTACAAGCTTCCGTTGATCGGACTGGTGGCTGCCATGATCGCAGTCATGCTGGAGGTGACAGCAGTGTATCGTGTTGTGTCTCTGTCCGGAATCTTTATCGCAACCGGACTGGTGGTCCTGCTGGTCGTTACTCTGATCCAGACGATGGACCGCATCCGCGAGCTGGAGCTGGCCAGGCAGAGAGAGGAAAGGGAAAGTCTGGATTATCTGACAGGTCTTCCCCTGCGCCATAAGGGTGAGGCACTGATCCTTGAGAAAATGCAGAAGCAGGGTGGCTGTTTGGGATTTGTGGATATGGATAATCTGAAGAAGATCAATGATGTCTATGGACATAAGGCGGGGGATCATGCCCTCAGACTGGTGGGAGCGACGCTTACAGAGTGCATGAAGAACGCCGTAGTCTGCCGTTTGGGAGGAGATGAATTCCTGTTCTATCTGCCGGAGGTATCGGAAGCAGAAATGAATACGCGGGTGAGAAAGCTGTTTGACAGCTTTCGTGCGGCAAAAAATGCTGCGGCGGAGACTTCAGCGGCATCCCTGTCCTGCGGTCTGTGTATGTGCAGACAGGGAGACAGCTTTGAAGAATATTATATAAAAGCGGATAAGGCATTGTATTATGTCAAACAGAACGGCAAGAACAATTACCGGTTTTATGAGGAGTTGGAGGAACAGTAGCCGGATGACACTGCGGTATTCCGGCGATGATCCTGGCAGAACGGAAAGCCGGCTGGAAGGGCTTTGAGAGCAAATATCAGCATGGACTGTTAAAACTGTACGCACAGCATGCCGTAAGCTCCATGAAGGGTGCTTACATGGAATAAACGGGATTTCATAAGGAGAAGATGTGATGGATATAAAAATTAACGATTATTATGAGCCGGAACATTTTAAGGCTCTGAATGAAGCGGACTATGATGTGTCCCATTCCTGTGATTATGAGAAAAATGCAATGCACCACATTCATGAATCCACAGAGATTCTGATCGTGGAATCCGGAAGTGCGGATTATTACATTGATGGCAGGAAATATTATGTGGAAGCCGGTGATATTCTCATTATCGGCTCCAGAAAATCCCATATGCGGAGGATGGACAGACTGCCGTTTGCCAGATATGGGCTGGCAGTGAATCCATCCTATTACAGAAGACTGAATCTGGGGGAAGACATGCTGAAGGTATGGCAGGGACCTTCCCCGGAGGAGTTCGTGCAGCATTTTAAGGACGTCCCCACCGATGTGTTCTCAAGGATGATAGAACTGCTAAAATGTCTGTATGAGGAGCAGCGGCAGAGACAGACGTTCCGTGGGACGATGGAGAGAAGCCTTGTGACGCAGATCGCAGTCCTGCTCTACCGGCAGTGGGGCTTGTGCAAAAGAGAGGAAGATACCTCATCTATGAGCCGGCAGATGTATGATATCAAGGAGTACATAGATGAGCATTATCAGGAGCCGTTAGATCTGAACAGCCTGAGTGATAAGTTCTATCTGCATCCGGTAACGATCAGTAAGGAATTCAGCCGCTGCGTCGGACAGTCGCTGACAAAATATATCAACAGTGTCCGGGTCTGTGAGGGAGCCAGACTGCTGGAGAATACCGGTGAAAGTGTGACTGCGATCGCCACTTTGTGTGGTTATGACAGCGTAAATACTTTCCTGAGACAGTTTAAAACGATCATGGAGATGAGTCCGTTACAATATCGCAAAGAAAGAATGGACTATTTGCATCAGACCAGATAACAGAACGCCCGGAGTTTTGAAAAACTCCGGGCGTTCTGACTAAAAAATGATGAAAACGGGCAAAAAACTATACAGATTGCCCAAAGCCCTTATGCTATGATAAAACCATCAGAAAGGTACCGGCCGGTACGTAACCAATGAGATGATTAAGGAGGAGTTACTTTTATGATGAAGAAGAAAATTTTAGCCGCTGCTCTTGCAACTATTTTTACGTTAGCATCACTGACCGGATGTGGAGCATCCACAGACGAGAATACAACAGCAACCGGAGCCGGTTCAGAGGTAGCAGCTGCTGCAACAACAGATATTGACAGCATCGGAGATGTTAAGCTGACGGTATTGTGTGGATACGCAGGCGAGGATCCTCACGGACAGTATGTATATTCCTACGCAGAGGAATATATGAAAGAGCATCCCAATGTGAAGATAGAGATCCAGGCGATCAGTACCAATGATATCTACACAAAGCTGTCCGCTATGGCAACCACCCCGGATGATCTCCCTCAGATATTCTTTACATCGGCAGATGCAGTTGCAACTCTGCACGACCTGGGACTGACCAGAGATCTGACCGGACTGATCTCCGATGACCTGGCAGGAGAATTTGCCAATGGTGTTCTGGATTCCTGCAAACTGGATGACGAGATCGTATATTTCCCGGTAGCATTACAGCCTCAGGCTATTATTTATAGAAAGGATCGGTTTGAAGAGGCAGGTCTTACGATCCCCACTACCTGGGATGAATTCATTGACTGTGCGAAGGCGCTGACCAAGGATTCCAACGGTGACGGTGAGGTTGACCAGTGGGGCTTCGGTATGGTAGGCTCCAACAACTCTTCCGGCCAGAGCCGCTTCATGTCTTATCTGTGGTCTAACGGTGTGGACTGTGTGACCGGTGAAGACGGTGACTTTAGCACCGACCTGAAGGCTGACAATAAGACCTTTACCGATGCTTTTGCAAAATGGACCCAGATGAATAACGATGGAATCGTTCCTATCGGTATCACTGAAGTAGATTATCCTACCGCAGCAAACTATTTTGCAATGGGTTATACCAGCATGTTCATGACCGGCTCCAATGCACTGGGTGTTGCTTATGCGAATAACCCTGATCTGAAGGGTAAGTTAGGCTCCTTCAAGCTTCCCGGAGATTATCCCGGAACCATGTTAGGTACAGAGGGCTATGCAGTCAGCGCATATGCTACCGATGAAGAGGCTGCTGCAGCCATTGATTATCTTCGTTTCTTCGTAGAGCATGATGATCAGATGATGTTCTGGCAGAGCAGTGGTAAGATCCCTGCTACGGTAGAGGGACAGAAGGCTGACTACATCACCGGTGACGATTATGCGGGTTATCTGCAGCAGATCGCAGACGGATGCCGTCCTACCGTAAGCTTTGCAGGTATCAGCGGACTGAAGAGCGCTCTGGGGGATGCATATGCAGCAGTATTTTCTAAGGAGAAGACCAATGATCAGGCAGTTGCTGATCTGGAAAAAGCTGTAGCTGAGCTTATGGAAGACTATAACTAAGAGTAAGTGACAGATTCCCGGAGCTTTCGGACTCCGGGAATTATCAAAAGGAGGGAAACCGGAAATGTTGGGAAATAAAACCGGCAAAAAGAGTAAGATCAAATACCAGTATGACGGATACTTATTCTCCTTCCCCATCGTGCTGATGATGGGAGCGTTGATTCTATATCCTATGCTGTACGGCTTCTATATCAGTTTCTTCAATACGAACCTGGTAACAAAATGGAAGTTCGTGGGACTGAAATATTATATGGCTGCATTTACGGAGCCGGAATTCTATCAGTCGGTTCTGTTGACACTGGGATTCATGGTACTGGTGGTAGCGGGGCATTTCATTCTGGGATTTATTCTGGCGAGCCTGCTGAACAGGGAATTCAGAGGGAGAACCATATTCCGTGTGATTTTCATGCTTCCCTGGTTTTTCCCGGAAGCAGTGGTGGCATTATTATTCACCTGGATCATGAATCCCATGTACGGTATCATGAACAGCATCCTCAGAAGCCTGGGATTGATCAGCACGAATCTGTCATGGCTGGGAAGCAAGGAACTTGCCTTCCCTTCGGTCGTATTCGTATGTATCTGGAAAGGATTTCCCCTGGTAATGACCATGATCCTTGCAGGACTGCAGAGTATTTCAAAGGATTATTATGAAGCAGCGGAGCTGGATGGTGCAGGAAGATGGAAGCAGTTCAGATACATCACGCTGCCGGCATTGAAGCCGATCTTGACAACTGTCCTGATCCTGGACTGCGTATGGTGGTTCAAGCAGTATACACTGGTATACACCATGACAGCTGGAGGACCCGGCACTGCGACCAGCCTGATCAGCCTGAGTATTTATGGTACGGCATTCAATGATCTGCGCTTCGGTAAGGCGTCTGCCTGGGGTATCCTGGTATTTGTGATCTGTTATCTGATCAATCTGGTAAGTAAGGTGGTGATGAAGGATGATGAATAAAACACGTAGAAAAAAGCTTGATACGGTCCTGACGTATGTAATTCTGATCCTATTGGCGGCATTTATCGTGGTCCCTGTATTGTGGATGCTGTCCACGGCATTCAAGACAGAGGCACAGACCTACTATCCGAACCCGAAGTGGCTTCCGGATCCGTTCTCGCTGGAATCTTTTCATAAATTCTTCAGCACCTACAACTTTGGTAAAATGACGGTGAACAGTCTGATCACCTGTCTGGCAGCCATGGTCATCTGTGTGGCATGCGCCTGTCTGGCAGGATATGGGATCACACGATTCAAATTCAAGGGACGTAAGCAGCTTTTGAATTTCCTGCTGATCACGCAGATGTTTCCCAGTGTTATGCTGGTAGTACCTTTTTATGCAGTACTTTCCAAGTATCATCTGACCAACACATTATTAGGCTTGATCGTCGTATACGCAGCCACCAATGTAGCATTCAGCACATGGATGCTGGTATCGTATTTCAAGACAGTTCCCATAGAGCTTGATGAGGCAGCGAGAGTGGACGGAGCCTCCAGCTTCTGCATTTTCCGGAAGATCATTCTCCCTTTGATCCTTCCCGGTATTGCAGCGGTGGCGATGTTCGTGCTGTTCAACGGCTGGAATGAATATATGTACTCTTCCGTACTGGTATCCAAGGATTCTCTGAAGACATTGACCGTAGGTATTGTCGCTCTGAATTCCCAGTATCAGATCAAATGGAACGATCTGATGGCAGCATCGACAGTATCCAGTCTCCCTCTGGTAATATTGTTCGTATGCTTCCAGAAATATTTTATCGCCGGAATGACCGGCGGCGCTGTAAAAAGCTGAGTATACGAGGAGGAAATAAGAATGGAACATATTACAATCCGTGACATTAAGGTGTTCGTAACGGCACCTAGAAATATTAATCTGGTGGTAGTAAAAGTAGAGACCTCAGAGCCTGAATTATACGGTTATGGCTGTGCAACCTTCACCTGGAGGCATAAGGCTGTGGTAACGGCCATCGAAGAGTACCTGGCTCCCATGCTGAAGGGCAGACCGGTAGAGGATATTGAAGGCTTGTGGCAGACCATGATGGGCAGTTCTTACTGGAGAAACGGTCCGGTACTGAACAATGCCATTTCCGGTGTAGATGAAGCGCTTTGGGATATTAAGGGTAAAATGGCAGGAATGCCGCTATATAGTCTGTTAGGCGGTAAGTGCAGAGAAGGAATCACGGTATATCGTCATGCGGACGGTGGCTCTGTGGAAGAAGTAGAAGAGTGTATCCAGAAGTACATGGAAGAAGGCTATCGTTATATCCGCTGCCATATGGGTACCTACGGCGGCAACTTCGGTGGCAAATGTCAGAGCATAGTAAAGCCGGAAAATGCACCGGAAGGAGCATATTTCGATCCCAGAATGTATATGAACAGCGTATATCATCTGTTTGACAGGGTGAGAGCCGATATCGGATGGGGCGTAGAAGTGATGCATGATGTGCATGAGCGCCTGTCCCTGGCGCAGACCATAGAATTTGCCAAAGAACTGGAGCAGTACAAGCTGTTCTTCCTGGAGGATTCACTGGCACCGGAATATGATGAATTTTTCAAGACCCTGCGTGAACACACCACCCTGCCGCTGGCAATGGGCGAGCTGTTCACCAATCCTGCGGAGTGGAAGCCGTTAGTACAGAATCAATGGATCGATTTTATCCGTGTTCATTTAAGCGATATCGGTGGGATCACTCCTGCGAGAAAGCTTGCACACTATTGTGAAGCCTATGGAGTAAGAACCGCATGGCATGGTCCCAATGACCTGTCTCCCATCGGTATGGCTGCGCAGATGCATCTGGATCTCAACTGTCATAACTTCGGAATCCAGGAGTTCTCCGGATTCTCAGAAGAAGAGCAGGCAGTATTCCCCGGCTGCCCTGTAGTAAAGAACGGTTATGCTTATGTGAATGATAAGCCCGGCATCGGTGTGGACTTCGATGAGAAGGAAGCGCTGAAATATCCGGAGGTTCAAATGGACCATAGCTGGCTCTTCTCCAGACTTCCCGACGGCACTCCCGTGAGACCGTAAATCATCACACAGACCACAGCGGTCATCCTGACACCTGGTCTGTGCTGACACGAGTGAAAATGCGAGATACCGATACAGGCACATCAGCTCAGCTGGTGTGCCTTTTTATATAAAGTTTTTTATAAAAAGTTTACAAAATTTTACGATAATGTTCAAAAATATACAATTTATCAAAAGTGATGTAGACAAACAATAAAAAAGTGGGTAATATGTATATATAATAAGCTCGACAGGCAAAAAGTATGTACAATATGCCACATAATTAAAGCAAGAAATATAAAATAGGGAGGAATGTTACCGATGAAACAGTTCAGCTATATCATTAAGGATGAAATTGGTCTGCATGCACGTCCTGCGGGACTGCTCGCAAAGGAAGCGAAAAAGTATCAGAGTACAGTGACACTTTCCTGTAAGGGGAAATCAGCTGCAGCAAGCAAGCTGATGGCGATCATGGGAATGGGCGTGAAGCACGGAGACAACGTGGAAGTCACGATAGAAGGAGCGGATGAAGATACCGCCGCAGCAGAGCTTCAGAAGTTTTTCCGTGAGAACCTCTAGGAGAAGACCTGCACGACAGAGTTTGGAAGGTAGAAAATGGAAAAATATATTGGAAAATCCGTATATAAGGGAACAGCGATCGGACCTGTGAGTGTTTTGAAGAAAAAGGACAGCCTCGTTAAGAGGATCCATATCGACAACACAGAGGAAGAACTGAAACGACTGGATGCGGCTAAGGAACGTACGATGACGCAGCTGGGGCAGTTATACGAGAAGGCTCTGCAGGAGGTCGGAGAAGTCAACGCAGCCATTTTCGAGGTGCATCAGATGATGCTCGAGGATGACGATTATCAGGATGCTATTCACAGCATGATTCAGAACGAAGAAGTGAATGCAGAGTATGCGGTGGCAGTGACCGGTGATAATTTTGCAGAGATGTTCGCCAACATGGATGATGAATATATGCAGGCCCGCTCTGCGGATGTCAGGGATATCTCCAACCGGCTCGTCCGCAATCTGTCCGGGGAGGAGCAGATTGACTGGAGTACCATGGAGCCGTCGATCATTGTGGCAGATGATCTGACTCCCAGTGAGACGGTACAGATGGATAAGAGTAAGATCCTGGCCTTTGTCACAGTACATGGTTCGACGAATTCCCATACTGCGATCCTGGCACGTATGATGAATATTCCGGCACTGATAGGGGTACCATTGGAACTGGAGAAAATCCATAACGGGACCCGCGCTATTGTGGACGGCAGGGAAGCAGTATTTTACCTGGATCCGGAGGAAGAGCAGATCCGGCAGGCAGAAGCGGCACAGCAGACGGAACAGAGACTAAGAAGCCTGCTGGCAGAATACAAGGGACGTGAATCCGTGACAAAGAGCGGACGCAAGGTCAATGTATATGCAAATATCGGCAGCGTATCGGATGTGGCATATGTACTGGAGAATGATGCGGAGGGAATTGGCCTGTTCCGCAGTGAATTCTTATATCTCGGAAGGGACTCTCTTCCGGATGAGACAGAACAGTTCAATGCTTACCGTCAGGTGCTGCAGATGATGGCAGGGAAAAAGGTCATCATCCGTACCCTTGATATCGGCGCGGACAAAAATGTAGATTACCTCGGATTGGGCAAGGAAGATAATCCTGCCATGGGATACCGTGCGATCCGGATCTGTCTGGAGCAGCCGGAAATCTTCAAGACCCAGCTGAGAGCACTTCTCAGGGCGGCAAAATACGGAACATTGGCTATTATGTATCCGATGATCATTTCCGTGGAGGAAGTGCTGGATATTCAGAAAATTGTGGCTGAGGTGGCTAAGGAGCTGGAGGAAGAGAAGCTTCCTTACGCAATTCCGGAACAGGGAATTATGATCGAGACCCCTGCGGCTGTCATGATGAGTGAGGAGCTGGCGGAGCATGTTGATTTCTTCAGTATTGGCACGAATGATCTGACACAGTATACGCTGGCTATCGACAGGCAGAACAACAGACTGGACAGATTCTATAATCCACATCATGAGGCAGTCCTGCGTATGATACAGATGACTGTTGACGGAGCACATAAGCATGGAAAATGGGTCGGCATCTGCGGAGAACTGGGAGCGGATACGACACTGACCACACGATTTGTACAGATGGGAATTGATGAACTCAGTGTGGCACCGTCCATGGTACTGAATGTTCGTAGTAAAATATGCGAAATGGAGTGAGAGATTCATGAGAATATACAAAGCGAAAGATTATGCAGATATGAGCAGAAAGGCTGCAAATATTGTATCGGCACAGGTTATCATGAAACCGAACTGTGTTCTCGGACTGGCTACGGGATCCACACCCATCGGTCTGTATAAACAGCTGGTGGAATGGTTCCGCAAGGGAGACCTGGACTTTTCTGAGGTTATGACAGTGAACCTGGACGAATATAAAGGTCTGAGCCGGGAAAACGATCAGAGTTATTACTATTTTATGCACCAGAATCTGTTTGATCATGTGAATATCCCGGTGGAAAATACACATCTGCCAAACGGAATGGAGCCGGATTCGGAGAAAGAATGCCATAGATATGCGGAACTGATCCAGTCACTGGGCGGTGTGGACCTGCAGCTTTTGGGAATTGGACATAATGGGCACATCGGTTTCAACGAACCGGGGGAGAGCTTTGACAAGCAGGTACATTGCGTGAACCTGACAGAGTCTACGATCGAAGCCAACAAGAGATTCTTCGCATCGGCGGAGGATGTTCCGAAGCAGGCATACACCATGGGGATCAAGACCATTATGCAGGCGAAGAAAATATTGATCGTAGCCAGCGGCGAAGACAAGGCGGAGATCGTACAGAAAGCTTTCTTCGGTCCCATTACACCGCAGGTGCCGGCATCGGTATTACAGCTTCATAATGATGTGACACTGGTGGCAGACGAAGCAGCGCTCAGTAAGCTTTCTGAATAAGAAAGGGGAAGCTGATAGGTCATGAGAATCAGAAATGCAAATATATATACAGAAGAGCATCGGTTTGTCAGAGGGGATGCAGCCGTGGAGAACGGCAGGTTCGTAAGCTGTACCGGGGATCCGGCAGGTGAGGAAGCTGTTGTGGATGCCAAAGGCATGTATCTGATACCGGGACTGGTGGATATTCATTTCCATGGTTGTAAGGGCGCGGATATGTGTGACGGTACGAAGGAAGCACTGGATGTCATCACATCATATGAAGCCTCTGTCGGTGTGACAAGTGTCTGCCCGGCTACCATGACGATACCTAAGGATGAACTGCTGGAGGTCATGAAAAATGCCGGCAGCTATGAGTATTCCGGTGGATCCCACCTGGTGGGCATCAATATGGAAGGACCTTTTATCAGTCCGGCGAAAAAGGGTGCTCAGGCTGCAGAAAATATCATGCACTGCGATTATGAATATTTCAGCAGGCTGCAGAAAGCAGCGAACGGGCTGATCAAGCTGGTAGATATCGCACCGGAAGAGCCGGGAGCAATGGAATTTATCGACAGAGCCAAAGGAGAAGTGGTCATTTCACTGGCGCATACAGCTTCCGGCTATGATACAGCAAGGGAAGCCATTGAACATGGAGCATCTCATGCGACGCATTTGTATAATGCAATGCCGCCGCTGAACCACAGGGAGCCCGGCGTGATCGGAGCAGTGAGAGATTCAGAGAAGTGTCATCCGGAGCTGATCTGTGATGGTGTACACATTCATCCGTCAGTGATCCGTGCAACATTTGCGATGTTTGGCGCTGACCGCATGATCCTGATCAGTGACAGTATGCGTGCAACGGGCCTGGAGGATGGTGAATATACGCTGGGAGGACAGCCGGTTACTGTCAGAGGCAATCTGGCTACCCTGCATGACGGCACGATCGCCGGATCGGCGACGAATCTGATGGATTGTATGCGGTTTGTAGTAAAAACAGTCGGTCTGCCGTTAGAGACGGCAGTGATGTGTGCCACGGAGAATCCGGCGAAGGAGATCGGCATTTTCAATGAAGTGGGCAGTATATCCGTTGGTAAGAGGGCAGATTTCGTACTCCTGGATCAGGAACTGAACATTGCAGCGGTATATATCGACGGAAAGGAGTTCACATGTTAGATTTTTTGAAAGGTAAGCGAAAAGGGAATTGTATCGGATCTCCCTGTAAGGGGAAGGCAGTTGCTCTTACAGAGGTACCGGATCCTACATTTTCCGAGAAGATACTGGGAGACGGATTTGCAGTGATCCCCTCTGAGGGGAAAATATATGCTCCCGCAGACGGAGAGGTGACCGTGGTATTTGATACGCTCCATGCGATCACCATGACAACGGATCAGGGAGCGGAGCTTCTGATCCACATCGGACTGGACACCGTGACACTCAAGGGAGCCCCTTTCACGGCACATGTTGCTGCCGGAGACCATGTCAAAAAGGGCGATCTTCTGGTGGATGCGGATCTGGAGAAGATTCAGGAAGCCGGACTGCATATCATCACTCCGGTTCTGGTCTGCAATACCGATGAATATAACAAGATCAGTATTCTGAAAGAGGGAGAGGTATCTCCCGGCGAGGACGTGCTCCAGATCTCTTAAGAGCGGTACGTCCGTATCAACTAATGAAACTGACCGGAACTGTTCCGGTTTAGTATAATGTAAAGGAGGAGAAATGTATGAAGTTTCTTCAAAAACTGGGTAAAGCGTTAATGCTTCCCGTAGCGGTTCTGCCGATCTGCGGTATCCTCATGGGTATTGGTTACTGGTTGTGCCCGGCAACAATGCAGGGTGGTGAGATCCAGGGTGCAGCGAATCTGATCGGTCTGTTCCTCGTAAAAGCAGGTGGTGCTTTGATCGACAACATGGCGATCCTGTTCGCAATTGGTGTAGGTGTCGGTATGTCAGAGAAAAATGACGGTACCGGAGCCATCGCAGCTCTGGCTTCCTGGCTGATGCTCACAACACTTCTGTCTACCGGATTTGTTACGACCATTATGCCCTCCATCGCTGAGGATGCTACCAAGACACTGGCATTCAATAAGATTGCGAATCCCTTTATCGGTATTATTGCCGGTATTATCGGTTCCATGTGCTACAACAAGTTCAAGGATACCAAGCTTCCTGACTGGCTGTCCTTCTTCAGTGGTAAGCGCTGCGTAGCTATCGTAGCAGGTGTGGTATCTATTCTGGCATCTGTTGTACTGCTGTTCGTATGGCCTTTACTGTTCGGCGGTCTGGTAGCTCTCGGTGAAGCTATCGTAGGTCTGGATGTAGTCGGCGCAGGTATTTATGCTTTCCTGAATCGTCTGCTGATCCCTACCGGATTACATCACGCACTGAACAACGTATTCTGGTTCGATACCATTGGACTGGGAGATCTGCAGCACTTCTGGAGAGGTGAGACAAGCGCTGATGTATCCTGGAGCCTTGGAATGTATATGTCCGGCTTCTTCCCTTGTATGATGTTCGGTATCCCCGGTGCGGCTCTGGCAATGGTAAAATGTGCAAAGCCCGCCAAGAAAAAGGCAGCGATCGGTCTGGTAGCTTCCGCAGCAATCTGTTCCTTCATCTGCGGCGTTACCGAGCCCTTTGAGTTTGCATTCATGTTCTTAGCTCCCGGACTGTATGTGATCTACGCAGCACTGTATGGCATCTTCACCATGATCACTGTTGCTCTTGGCTTCCGTGCAGGCTTCAGCTTCTCCGCAGGTGCGATGGATCTGCTGTTCTCATCCTCCCTGCCTGCAGCAGCTAGAATCTGGCTGATCATCCCTCTGGGTATCGCAGCATTTGTTGTATTCTACTTCGTATTCCTCTTCGCTATCAAGAAATGGGATCTGAAGACCCCCGGTAGAGAAGATGATGATGTAGAAGCAGAGAAGAAGATCGAGCTGGCAAATGATGATTTCGCAGCAATCGCAGCAACCATTCTGGAAGGCTGCGGCGGCAAGGACAACATTGCAAGCATTGACAACTGCATCACAAGACTGAGACTGGAAGTAAAAGACATTACCGCAGTGGATGATAAGGTGATCAAATCTGCAGGCGTAGCCGGTGTCATGAAACCCGGTAAGACCTCCGTTCAGGTAATCATCGGACCTAAGGTTCAGTTCGTAGCGGATGCATTTTCCAAGCTTTGCGAATAATAAAGCACTGATAAAACTGAATATATGACTGGAAGAAAGACCTGCCTGGGAAGACCATGCGGGTCTTTCTTATACGCAGGCCCGATGCCTGCGGGATGTATTGTAATGTAATGGAGAGAAAAGTCATGAAAAAATCAACAGGAAAGAGGGGAAACGGGGGATTTTCATTAGTAGAGCTGATCATTGTAATAGCTATCATGGCAGTGCTGGTGGGAGTATTGGCACCGCAGTATCTGGCTTATATACATAAGGCAAAGGTCGCTGCAGATCAGGCGAATCTGAAGAACTATTTTACGGAGATCCAGCTGGATTATATTACTACAGGAAAGTATAACCCGGCGGTCTATAGGATGTCTTCGGATAGACCGGATTCGCTGAAGCAGCGTGAAATTCATTTTTTGAACGGATCGACAGCCAAAATGCAGGCCGGATATTTCTCAGTGACAGAGGACACACGAGGGCAGGGGGGATACAATATTTATTATTATTGTGATGAGTGCCTAAGTGATAATGCTAGTGTGAAAAATAAGCATCTGGATACCTGTGCGACAACATTTCTGTGATACTGGCAAAAAGGGCGAAAAATATTGCAATTGGTGGTATAATTATTATGTAAATGTAAGATGATGCCGGAACCAAAAAATTCCGGATTTGATACGTTCAGCGGTTAAGATAACCGGGAAGGTAGGGAGTTATATGAAGATTCAGGATTTTTGTGACATGAACAAATTTGAACAGATCATGAAGAACTGGGCAGGCAGCACGGGACTGGCAACCGTGGCTGTGGGTGCAGACGGAAAATACATCAGTGACTGTTATAATTTTACGGAGTTCTGTATTGATCTGACGAGAGGAAGCGCAGAGGGGAAAAAGCGCTGCGAGCAGTGTGACAGAGAAGGTCATGGTGTGTATCCCTGCCATGCGGGACTTGTGGATTTTGGTATTCCAATCACACTGGAGGATGGAACCGTGCTGGGCAGTATTATCGGAGGACAGGTGCTGCCGGAGAATCCGGATGAGGAGAAGTTCCGTCAGACAGCGAGAGAGCTGGGTATTGACGAGGATAAATATATTAAGGCCCTGAAAAAGGTAAATGTGAAGACTAAGGAGCAAATAGATGCATCTGCAAATCTGCTGGGAGATGTGATCAACATGTTTGTGAGATCAAGCTATGCTCATCGTAGAAATACAAATCTGGTAGGAGAATTAAAAGGCGGTATTGCAGATGCTGCACAGCAGATCGCAGAAGCGGAAGACAGAACGAAGGAAATCGACGGTTATAGCAAGAGACAGCAGATTCTGGCACTGAATGCATCCATTGAAGCAGCCAGGGCAGGAGATCAGGGAAAGGGCTTTGCTGTGGTAGCAACGGAGGTCCAGAAGCTGGCGAGAGATATGGCAGCCTCCAGTGAAGCGATCAAGAAGATTCTCGGACAGTTATCTCATACCATCAACAATTTGAATCAGTAAGAAAAAATATAATAGAAAGACCGCATTTCTGATCGATGAAAAGGATCGGAAATGTGGTCTTTTGGCATTATTACTATCAATGTATTCAGAAAAGAAGACGATATACATAGTAAGATAACTGTGAAAACAAACGGATTTGGCATCTATTTTCAAGGAGGAGATAAGTATGACAGAGCTAGGGGTAAGCAGCATCGGTGCATATGCTGCGCAGAGTGATTACAGCAAGAATACAAAGAACAAGACAATGAAGGATACGACGAGTGCTGCAGGCACGGCCGGCACTTCTGAAGCGAAACAGACGAAGGGAACGACTGGGAATTACGGCAGGACCATCGGTCAGCCGGAGTTGTCGGAGAAGGCTGCGAAATACTATGAGCAGCTGAAGAAGAAGTACGGAAATTATGATTTTATTCTGGTCAGCAGAGATCAGAAGGAGAATGCAAAAGCCAATGCTGCAAAATATGCCAACGGCTATAAGACGGTCGTCCTCATTGATGAAGACAAGATCGAACAGATGGCGACGGATGAGAAATTCCGTAAACAGTATGAGGGAATCCTGAGCGGTGCCGCTGCACAGATACAGCAGTTAAAGACCAGCCTGCAGAGTTCCGGTGCGAATGTCAAGGGCTTTGGAATGCAGGTAAATGATGGCGGTACATTGTCATTTTTTGCAGTGCTGAAGAAGTCAAGCGCAGATCAGAAGGCAAGAATCGAGAAAAAAGGCGAGCAGAAGAGAGCAGAGAAAAAAGCTGCGGAGAAGAAGGCAGCTAAGAAAGAAAAGGAAGAACGGCTAAAAGACAAGAAGTCGGATACGGTAACGATCAGCGCCGGTTCCATAGAAGAACTGTTGTCTAAGATAGAAACCTACAATTTCAACACACGGAGTGACAGTGTGCAGACCGCAGGCGAACGGCAGGTCGGCCAGAACTTTGACTTCAGAGGGTAAGGTGAGGTTGCATGATTTCTATGGGGAAGTCCGGAGGTGTTTACGGGAGCGGCAATACCGGTTTGCCGCAGGCATTTTCCGGAGGAAGAAAGACGCAGAACAATCAGAAGAGTATCTTCGGAGCAAAAAATAAAAGTTCTGTCACCGACATTCGTAGAATGCTGTCCAGAGACAGTCAAAGTGCGCAGACACAGGCGGCGAACAGCTGGGGACAGGATTCTATTGTGACGAGTACTTTAAGTTACAGTGAATCGCTGCGCAATCAGAGACAGCAGACAAAAAATACAACATTAGCCCTGAAAAAACTGAAGTACCAGTTTAAAAGTATTTCATCGAAGATACTGCGGAGCAAGACTTCCCAGGCGGCAAAGCAGGCAGCCGGGCAGGCGCGGAGAGAGATCATGCGCCTGAAGCGTCAGAAGCAGAACAGTGACAGCGACAGTGAAGAGATCGACGCAGCAATCGCTCATGCACAGGCTATGGAACGTGTGGCGAAAAAGAAAGCAAAACATCTCGAAGAAGAGGAAATGGTGAAGGCCGCCGGTGGAATCTGCCAGGGAGACCGGATCAGCGAAGAAGAAACGAAGGATGCGCAGGACGCAGAATCTGAAAACGCGCGGAATGCGGAAGAAATGTCTGCGGAAAGTTCTGAGGATGAAATGTCAAGGAATCTCTCCGCATATGAGTATGCAGGCAATGAGGCGTATGCAGGGGATAGCTATGATATATCCGACTATATTGATCTTGGCATGGATGCATTCTATGCGCAGACAGGAGACTTTATGTCGGAAATGAGCGATTTCACCTCGGAGATGATACAGGAAATGTCCGATAGCTTACGTGACCTGATGGAAGAGATGGGGCTGGATGGATTATCAGATACTGCGGTCTCTGTGAATAGGGAGATGGATCCCGCAGACCTCAAGATGATGAAGATCAAACACCGCAACAAAGAGATGAAAGACATCGTCAAGGCCGATGCGGAGTACCTGAAAGCAGTTTTCAACCACTTGGAGAAAATGAAAGACAACGTGGTCATTCCCACCGGGACTTCATTTTCCGCAGATGCTGTCGGCGTAGGTGTATCGGCGGCGCCTGTGCCGGTGATCAATATTACATTATAGGGTGGACATATAAGAAGAAATTTGACATCCCGGACACTGTGCTTGTGAGACAGACATAGTGTCCGGGATGGTTTTATATAAAAACATTTTTGATTTTCGTGATTATTTCCGACCGTACAGGATTCCCATTCCGGAGATCATCCAGGGAGCAGCGGCATATCCGGGGATAAAATCCAGTTTCTTCTCAAGATTGCCGATGTAGTGAATTTCTGTGATTCCTTCTTTTTTCAATTCTTCGACAAATTCTTCCATGTCACCGTAGAGTGCTTTCTGGGAGAACATGTCCTGAAAGGAGAAGGCGCCGCCCTTTTTGACTATGCGCAGAGCTTCTCTGACCACATCCCGTTTATCCTTGGCGGAACGGACTTCATGGAAGACAAAGTTGCTGACAGCGGCATCGAAGGTTTCATCTGGATCTTCCAGGTGTGCGGCATCTCCTTTGCGGAAGGTGATTTGGTCGGCAACGCCCTCGGCTTTTGCATTGGCTTCACACTGCTCCTTGGCATAGTTCCACTCGGCACCCCAGTAGTCCATACCGACGAGTTTTGCCTTGGGGAAAGCTTTGGCGCAGCGGATCGTCAGTGCAGCAGCACCACAGCCGATGTCGAGCAGCGTACCTTCACCGTCCCATTCCAGATGATCTACGAGGTGCTGATGGACTTTCGCCATCATGTTGCCCTTCCCGAAGGCAAACAATTCATGACAGATATGCATGTAGATGCCATAGACCAGGCAGATTGCAGCCAAAATGCCCAGAATCCATGCCGGAATGGCAAGATGCAGCACCGGTCCGGTCACATAGGCGGCAATGCCGAGTACGGCAGCGGCGACATAGCACAGCGCCAACATCTTCTCAGGTACCCAGTTTCCGTAGTTCACGTTTTTGTTCATAACTAATCCTCCTACTTGTTTTCTGAATATAACAAAAGTTATATTTGTTATTTTTTATAAAAGAAAATGCCCACCGCATTAACGGTGAGCATCCTTCTTACTCTTGAAATATGTAATTAAACTCTGCGTTCCGGCATCGGCGTGAATACCGATGGCTTTCGTCAGGAACAGGCGGTGTTCCATATCATAATCTCCTTTGATCAATTCCAGAAATCCGTGTAACCTCATGGATGTCAGAATCCGTAGTAATTCTTTATCGGGCACATAGCCCAGTTGTTTTTCGTAATAGCTCTGAAAGGCGGTGAACATATTATGAAAGACTACATCCCGGAAGGATTCGTATTTGCTGCCGGAGCATTTCTCCAGTACCAGCTCACATTCCTGCCTGTGCGCACAGATATATTCCATGATCTCGCGTTCATTCTGCTCTGCGGTCTCAGGATGTTCCTGCTCTCTTTTGGCTATTTGCTGCATCATTTTCTGATACTCGGCAATCAGGGGATCCAGGATTGCCCCCAACAGAGCCTCTTTATTTTCAAAAGAGAAATAAAAAGCCCCGGTAGTAACTCCGGCACGTTTGCAGATATTCCGGAGGTTCGCCCCGGCGTAGCCTTTTTCCAGAAATTCTTCCCTGCCGCAGCGGATTAAGTTTTCTTCCGTGATTTTCTTACGATCTGTCTCCATAACAATTGTTATATTAGCATAGACTAACTCATGGGTCAAGAAGGAATCTTCAGGTAAAATATTTTTTATTTTCGCAAAAATCTCTGCAAAAACATTTTGGTTTATTGTGATTATAAGATATAATAAAAATAGTAGCAGGAAAACTAAGATAGTGATATATAGCGGGGAAATGAATATGGACAAAGACCCATTTAAAGAATATCTGAGAGAATCCGAACCGAATAAAGCAACAAAAGGGTATGTGTGGAGCACGGCGGTTGGACTTCAGGCAGTAGATGGTCTGAAACCCTCGCAATATCTGATTGACACTGCAATTCAAAATATTGAAGGTAAGATCACGCTAAAAGAGGCACAGAGTCTTATAGAAAGCTATTACAATGAGAGACCTGTCCGTGTATCAGATAATGAACGCACGGAAGAAGCAGATAAAGTTTCCAGCCGTATTGCGGAGCTCCTTTCCGAAACGGCGTTTTCCTTTTCACCGAATGAGTATATAGCTATTCATCGTAAGCTTTTTCGTGGAATATATAAGCATGCCGGAAAAATAAGAGATTATAATATTACGAAGAAAGAATGGGTGCTTGATGGCGCAACGGTCATATATGGGAGTGCTTCAGAACTGCGTGCTACGTTGGAATATGATTTTTCGCAGGAAAAAGCTTTTAGTTATAAAGGACTTTCGATAGAAGAGAGCATTCATCATCTGGCTTTGTTTGTATCAAGGCTTTGGCAAATTCACATTTTTGGCGAGGGAAATACAAGAACCACAGCGGTTTTTTTCATAAAATATTTGAGAACACTTGGTTTTTTTGCAACAAATGATATTTTTGCGGAAAATGCATGGTATTTCAGAAATGCACTTGTCAGAGCCAATTATACGAATTTACAAAAAGGAATTCATGAGACAACGGAATATTTGGAACTCTTCCTCAGAAATATGCTTTTAAATGAACACAACGAGCTGCACAATCGAAATATGCATATCAGTGGACTTTTAAAGGATACAAAAGTGGACATTGGAACTTCAAAAGTGGACATTGGAACTCAAAAAATGGACATTGAAACATCAAAAGTGGACATTGAAACATCAAAAGTGGACATTGAAACAAGATTGGCTGAAAAAACGCTGAATTTTTCAACAAAAACAATTATGCATATCCGTGTATTATATGAAAAATTCGGAGATTGTCAGTTTTTTGGCAGAGGAGAGGTTATGGAATTGCTTGGGCTGAAAAGTTCAGGCGCTTCTAAAATAATATCCAATATGGTACAGGCTGATGTAATCGAACCGGTATCCGGGCATGGAAAAGGAAAATACAAATTCAAAGAGTTATAGAGTATATTGGATTTAAAGGCATCGGAACATCCGGTGCCTTTTTTAAAAATACAGGAACCTTTTTACCGTCCGGCGACTCATATAGTATGAAGCCGGCGAAGAGAAGGAGGTGTTACTTTGTCAGTTATGACAAAAGAGGAATTTGTGCGGGAAGTGCGGGGCTATACCCTGCATATGTACCGACTGGCATATTCTATTCTGAATAATAGTACGGATGCGGAGGACGCTGTCAGTGAAGCGGTGCTGCATGCCTATGAAAAATTAAGGACACTGCGGGATCCGGACAGCTTTAAAAACTGGATCTTACAGATCACGGCAAATGAAGCGGAAAAGATCCTGCGCAGACAGTGCTCTATTATGAGCCACTCGTAAAATAGAGTGACAATAAACTGGCGACACCGGGAAGCCGATGCCGCCAGTTTTAAAGTTCCAGACTGTTAAGTTTCCATCTGCTCAATTGTGCATTTACAGTGGTTATGTTATAAAAAGACCAGAAATAACAGAAAGCGGTCGCTTGGGTGAAAAAAGTAGATTCAGGGGTGAAATTTTGTTATGCTGTTTGTAACAAACGGAGTATAAAAGTCGTTAATATAGATAGAAGGGAAACAAAGGAGGGGCTTATGAAGAAGATTAACGTAAAAGCAACCATTTTTCTCAGTGCAATCGTATTGGTGGTAGTGGTACTTCTGCTGAATCTCATCGAATTCCGCAAAACGGTGGATTTCACGGTGCCGGGGATTCGGATGCCGAAGGAGAACGCTTTCGGAAAGCAGGAAGAGGTACAAGTGAGCGTCAACGGAACCTATTATTATCGGGTACTGCCCTGGATCCACGGCAGCACTTTCCATGGGCAGATATCTTTTGCCGGAGAGGGAGAGGAACCGCAGAATTATTTCTTTACCTATGGAGCAAGCAGAGGATTTCTGAAGGAGGGAAGAGGGGCTGGCTGGATCGGAACCCCGGATGCTCAGACTACCGTAGCGATTTATCAGGCGGTACAGAATGTGGAAAAAGGGATGATATCCGTAGAGAATCTCGCCAGCTATGTTTTATATCCGGCGGCAACACCGGAAGAAGCCTATGCCATAGCGGATATATGGTATCCCGGAATGCTGGAAAACAGTGCAAAGACCGCGTCCTGTGCGAACTTTTTGCCGGAGGAGTGCCCGCAGAAGATCGGTTGCAGCTTCTGCACGGAGGATTACGATTATGTGGAAGATGTCGATACCGTAGAGCAGCTGTGGCAGGAATTTATACAGCTTTCCGGAAAAGTGACGTCAGATCCGATCCCGCCGGAAGAGATGGTGGAAGGTGTGGGATATTTTCAGTTTGTCTATGCAGACGGTGAGACAAGAATCTTTCGCTACGCGTCGGAAGAACAGGGATTATGGATAGGTGAGGACGAACGCTGCCTGGTGGACGGCCAGGCTTTCTATGACTGGCAGGAGCGCCTGATGGAAGCGTTGCAGAAGTAAGCACGGGAAAGAGAGGGGCGGAAATGAACGGTAAAAAGAAAAGGCATGTTATTTTGATCGTGTTGGCAGTGGTGATGCTGGCGGCAGGGATTCTGGGCGGACGTGAGTTATGGCTGTATGAGCATCCGGAGATACAGATCAGATTCAGCCATGATCGTAGTGAAGATCTCTACCGGTCCTATCCCATCTGTTCCATTCGTAGCAGATCCCACATCGGACAGGGGTATGCGAAGCAGTATGGTGAGGAACTGCGGCAGTATTGGGAAGCAACCAATGAGGTTTTTGTGTGGATCAGTGAACAGTATCGGAAACCGTTATATGTCACTTCGGATGTGACCATAGGAGATGGAAAGACAGTGATCTTGTTCCGGGGGACCGGCACTTCCATGACTACCGGGGAGACAGAGGAAATCCATAGAGACTGCGTGCTGGATTTTGAAATGCATGCGGAGGTATTGCGCTCGGAAGAAGAGCCGGAGCTGACAGTAAGTGACTGGAATCCGGAAGAAGAGGGGCAACAGAATCAGATTTCTTACTTGACAGACGGGTCGGTAGAATGTAGACTATAATTACAAAGAGTCTATGAAACATCGACTATGCCTTGCCGGGGGGCAGGACAGGAGGGGCTTATGGGTGAGAATATCTACAGAATATTTGACGGTGTATGGAACTTAAGTCTGGTGGGAGGATACTGCGTGCTGCTGGTGATCCTCGCCAGACTTTTGTTGCAAAAAGCACCAAAATGGTGCTCCTATCTGTTATGGGGAATCGTGTTTGTGCGGTTGTGCTGTCCGATACTACCGGAGACAGGAATCAGTCTGATTCCGGACAAATTGCTGTCTGTGGGGACAGAGATGACGTCCGGGCAGCAGACAGTCGGTCCGGGCAGTCATGGTTATGCAGAGGCCAACGATACGAAGGACATCGGAGATGTCCTGCGGCGGGAGTACGATGCAGAGGAAGTACCGGACAGCCAGACGGCAGAAAAAACGATGGTTGTGGGAAATGACAATACTGTCATGAATGCTGACGGCACGCAGGATTTTTCCCTGGGAACTGCGAGAACAGAAAGTGGAGCTACGGTTGCAGAGGTAGCAGCCAGTGGAACAGATGCAGTGATTTCGGAAACATCTGCCGGAACGGGTACTGACGCCCGCGCATGGACATACCCGGTGTGGTTCCGTGTATTATCCATGGTATGGTTGGCAGGAATGCTTGGCTTCCTGGGATATCATGCTTATTCTTACCTGCGTATGCGTAACCGGATTCACCGACCTGACAGCGGTGTCAGACAGGTGGAGCCGGGGATCTGTGAGATCGATGGAGGGCATCTGTCCTTCGTCATGGGGCTGATCCATCCGGTAATCTATCTGTCTTCGGGCTTAGATCCTGAGAGCAGAAAAGTTGTTCTGTGTCATGAACGGGTGCACTTACAGCGCAGGGACTATCTGTTTAAGCCTGCGGCGTTGGTGATCTGCTGCGTCCACTGGTTCAATCCGCTGGTGTGGCTGGCATTTTATCTGATGAACATGGACTGCGAGATGTCCTGCGATGAAAAAGTTGTGAAGCTCCTCGGTGAAGAGAGTAAGAAAATCTACTCTTATACATTGTTGGAAGAGGCTTCCGGCGGCGAATGGAAGCGGTATCGGGGAGGCTCTATCTGTGCGCTTTTATCTTTTGGTGAAGACCATGTGAAGAACAGGATTCGTCATGTATTGGATTATCGTAAGCCACCGTTCTGGGTCATGGTCGGCGCGGCAGCAGTGCTTGTGATATTGGTGGTATGCCTGTGCAGCAACCCTGGTGGCAAAGTAGATATGACAGATGGCTCAAATCCCGGCACCACGACAGAGACGGCAGACTCCGGTGCAGAGACAGAACCAGAGGAAAACGGTGTGGGCAGCGTGGTGACCCCGGAAGAGTTTTCCGGCATAACGATTCACAACAGAGAAGAATTCGGCAACATTTTTTCTCTGAAAACCATAGAAACACAGAGGACTTTTCAATGGGATAACACAGCATATGATTTGGTGTGGGCAGAGAATAACGGAGATTATGTGTATGGGATATTCAAGGCTTTATTAGATGGAAATACTTCACAGGAATACAAGAAATACACTGATCCGGTGACCTCTGCGGTAGCGCTTCTGCATCTGGGGGAAGGAAGCGGGAGTGTGACGGAGACACTTTATAAGGCAAAACAGCAGTTTAATTTCAGTAATACTCCGGGAGAAGGTTCTGTGGTCAATGTACGGTATACGTTTGCGGCAGACGCTTCTTTCATAGATATTCCCATGGTAATGGCAGAGGAGACACAGCGGTTATGGTTTTTATCCTTCGGGGATCTGAGCAGCAGTGGTGATACGGACAAAACCTACGGACCGTTAGAGGGAGATATCTGTACACGGAATGTGTATGCGGAATATGAACTTAGCGACGCCGGGCAGTATCCATTCCCGGAAGGCAGTTATATCGGAGAAGACAACATCGGAGAAAGACAGCATATTCAGGTGTCTTCCTATGGAATCTATCTGATGGATGAGCAGGATAATTCATTTGGCTGTATTCATGCAGAGCGGATTCCGGCGAAGGTTCCCGCGGATGTGACTTGTGTGCCGATAGCATACCGGACTTCAGAATCAGGAGTCTATAATGGGTATCGGGCGGACCGGGGACTGACGGATAATAGCGATATTAAGGTCTATTACCTGACAGATCCCGATGAGTCGCATTTTGGATCGGATGCCTGGATGCCTACGGTGTTACGGGAATACGACTTGGACACAGGTACTATAACCGACAGGGCACTTCCGGAGAATTTGCAGATTGGGAATGGATTGTGGGTAGGTGAAGGCTACTACTATATAGAAAATAGCAGCAATCCGGCGATCACAATCCGACTGCCGTTGACAGGGGTTGGCAGCTTGTATGGAAGCTATGCAGCCGCACGGGGAGCCGATACTCTGGCTTATCCGGGAGTAGTATTTGATGTGTCGAATCGAACGGAGGATGAGACCTTTGCCCTGCTGGACCTGGATGGCGACGGGATATCGGAGAAAATCTCGATACATCCTGCGGAACCGGTAAAGGGATATTCGCTGGAGGAATATACGGAATATGTGAATATGGGACTAAGTGAAATGAATTGCTATGACCTGAGAGATGCAGTACTGGAAGCAAACGGTCAGACGACGGAGATTTATACGGAGAATATGAGCAATTCTATCTTCGCATTCAGCCCGGATGGGGAACAGATTCTGATCGCATTGTATGAAGATGGCCCCAGTGCGGATCCATTGACCAGGCTCTATCATTATGAAAATGGGAAACTGGTGGAGACCGGACAGATAAAACAGGATATTCGACGCATTCAAATCTCGCACGGGCAGATGCAGGTCCACGAACCCTATAATGTAATGACGATAGATTCTATCGAGAGAATCTATTATGTGACGAAAAACGGACATCTTCAGGAAGTGCCGCAGGAGGAGTACTGGTTGAGTGGCTATGCAGAGGTGGAACTTCTGCAGGATATGACTCTGTACCGTACACCGAATGGTGAGACCTTCATATTGCCGGCAGGAAGCAAGGTACGCATGACGAAGCTGGATGCAACGCAGAACTGGATCTGCCTGCAGACGGAAGACAATACGCTGGGGTGGTTCCGTCTGGAAGTCGGTATCAACTATGATGATTATTTTGGCGGATTAAATCACGCCGATTAAAAAGGGAAGGTTCATATGATACAGCAGTTGAAATTCAGTCCGGTGGAAAATGTACTGGCCGTGTTATTCGTAGTAGTAATCCTGGGATATTTATTATATCTGCTCGATCGGAGCCTTCAGAATAAACAGAGAGGCAAACACACCGTGAGCAGGGCAACAGTCGTCAGCAAAGAGCAGTCCACAGCGGTGGGGCAGCCGGTATACCTGGCAGATGGTATGGTAAATTCCGGGATAACGGAGACAGAAAATGTCAAGAGTGTTATCTTTGAAAATCTGAAGAAACCGGGAGAACGGATCACGCTGGAAGTCTCTAACAGAATTTACAGAGAATTGCAGGAAGGTGACAGCGGACGCCTCTGCTACCGGGGTGGAAAATTAATAAGCTTCGGAGCGTTACAGAACAGGGATGACAGAGAGAGGAGCTTCCGCAGATAGGGAAGCAGAGAGCACAGGAGGGACTTTATGATGGAAGGCATCTATCGTTTGTTTGACAGTATATGGCGTCTCAGTCTGGTGGGAAGCTATTGTATTTTGTTGGTGATACTGGCCAGATTTTTACTGAAAAAAGCCCCGAAATGGTGTTCCTATCTGCTGTGGGGAATCGTATTTGTGCGGTTATGTTGTCCGGTGCTGCCGGGGACCAGGATCAGCCTGATTCCAGAGAGACTGCTGACAGTGGGGACGGCGACAACCTCTGCACAGTTGGCTGCCGGGAACAGTGCTGGATCAGTTGACAATGAGGGAGTTTATAATGACAGCCTTCTTGGAGACAATACTGTGGATGCCGTGCTGTCCGGGGCGGATAACACGGAAAATCCGAATTCCGGGACTTTAGAAGCCACCGGAAATAGGGACGGTTCTGCACCGGCACTGGGACAGGATGGAAACGTAGAAGGCATGAATGAAATTGGAGATGACGGTGTCGGCGGAATTCAGGCACCGGGTAATGTTACGAATGCCTTGGATGATGGTTACCCGGTGGATAACCGGGATAATGCGGACGGATCTTTGCAAACTTTCCGTGTCCTGTCGATCGCATGGTTACTTGGAATGGCAGGATTTATGGGGTATCATGCTTTTTCCTACCTGCGTATGCGTCACCGTATCCGCAGACCTGACAGCGGTGTCAGACAGGTGGAACCGGGGATCTGCGAGATCGATGGAGGGCATCTGTCCTTTGTCATGGGACTGGTGCATCCGGTGATCTATCTCTCTTCGGGTCTGGATCCGGAGAGCAGAAACGTTGTGTTATGCCACGAGAGAGTGCATTTACAGCGGAGGGATTACCTCTTCAAACCGGCAGCTCTGCTGATCTGCTGTGTGCACTGGTTCAACCCACTGGTGTGGCTGGCATTTTATCTGATGAATATGGACTGCGAGATGTCCTGTGATGAAAAAGTTGTGAAGCTCCTCGGTGAAGAGAGTAAGAAAATCTACTCTTATACATTGTTGGAAGAGGCTTCCGGCGGCGAATGGAAACGCTATCGGGGCGGCTCCATCTGCGCACTGCTTTCTTTTGGTGAAGACCATGTGAAGAACAGGATCCGTCATGTACTGGATTATCGCAAGCCGCCGTTCTGGGTCATGATCGGCGCGGCAGCAGTGATCGTGGTACTGGTGGTGTGCCTGTGCAGCAACCCCGGAGGAAATGGGAACGGGGCAGATACTGCAAATGTGTCTGACATTTCCGATGCGACAGAAGAAGTGACGACCGGAGAATTCACAGAGGACGGTTCAGACGATGAAGGCAGGAAAACCGAATGGCTGGCGACATTGGAACAGGGGATTCATAGCAGAGAAGAATTCAGCGCACTGTTTGATGTAGATACCCTGGAGGATACCCGGTCTTTTGCCGGACAGGATGGCATTCAGTATCTGGAATGTAACGGTGTTGCGGCGAGGAAATTGCACAGACAGATCCTGGACGGGGATACCGCAGTCCACGAGACTTATAAGGATCCTGTAAAAGCGGCGGAAGCACTGCTGCATCTGGAGGGCGGCAGCGGAGAAATGACGGAACTGCTCTATGAAGCCGGGAGGCAGTACTTATTTTTCCAGAAGGATTCCACAAGACCCGGCGAGGGCTCTGTGGCTAATGTACATTATATTTTTGCAGATGGATCCGCTATCGATATTCCCATGGTATTCGCGGAGGAGAGCAGTCAGATCTGGCTGCTGTCACTGGGAGATATAGATAGTAAAGGACGGCATTCTTATGGCCCACTGGATGGAGAAAATCAGGCGCGAATCGTCTATGCGGAATATGGACCGCAGGGTGTGGAAGAGGATCCTTTGGCGGGAGCCCATCCCGGGGATTATACGCAGGTACCTCAGGGATCTTTTAGAGATCAATATGCTACTTATCAGGTGTCCAGTTACGGCATCTATGTGGCAACCGGGGCGGATGCCGGACTGGATTGTGTCGTACCGGGGTATATTGCGCCGGGATATGCGGCGTCCCACTGGTCATGCGTATATCAGGATCGGACATTCTTCGATACTTCGGATCAGTGTGACTATTTAGATTGTTACCGGGATGAGATAGAGAGCGTGCGCTTGTACTACCTGGCATCCTCTGACTATCAGGATGGCAATTTGGAAATCTGGATCGACATCATCAGAGAATATGATACTTCGGAACAATCCGGAGAAAATGGAACTTCAGACTGGAAATTGTCCTCGGCGGCACAGGATTTTGACAAGGCTGCGTTCCATGCAGAAGATGGCTACTGGATCTTCGACAACAGTGATGGCAGCGAACAGCTGAAGCTGCCTCTCCTGTCCGCAAGGTCGGTATGGAACGGGAAAACAGCAGCGGAACTGACCGCAGAGGAGACAGATGCCTATGCAGCCGTACAGAGGCAGGAAATCCTGACAAAAGTAGGAGTTGTCTATGATGTGTCCGAGCGTGCGGCACAGGAGACCTATGCGCTGCTTGATTTGGACGGAGACGGAACCGCAGACCGGATCACGCTTCGTTCCAGAATGGCGCAGGCACTGAATACGCCGGATCATTCTCCACTGGACCAGTATGCTTTTACGGTCAACACGACCGGTGGCGAGATGCGGACGGCACAGAATCTGGGGAACAGCATCTATGCCTTCAGCCCGGACGGCAGACAGATATTGTTAGCCCTTACCAGAAAAGATGAGCAGGGGCAGTACGAGAGCTTTCTGTTCCGGTACTGGAACGGCGAATTACAGGAAGTGGGAAGCTTCGCACAGGATATTCGTAAAATCTGGGTGCAAAACGGACAGATCACTACCGGTCGGAACAGTGATGATATCATATTTGCAGAACCCAATATTACCGGTACAAACACAATTCTAGATGCAAGAAATTCAGATGGAACACCATCAGGAGCATATGTAGAAACATTGCAGGAGAAAATTTCGGCAGATATGGTTGCCGGGAAATTACCATTTGTAGTTACCTCTGCCATTAGGGAAAATCCACTGAGATTGGAGGTGGAACTGACCGAGATGACAGATGAGAACATAAAGATCATTCAATCCTATGAAACAAATGGCAGTGCCATAACATTTGTACAAAGCAGTGGCAATGCACAAGAGCTACAACATAATAATGATTCGCAAAGTCAAATAGCATCCCAAATTTCAAAAGAAGATGAAAACATGGGTGTGAAGTATGAAAAAACCGCCGGAGGAAGCTATGTTGTCGATGGAGATATGCTTTTTAGGTATTATATTGTTTTGACCGGAAAGAAACCCGATGCAGCGAACAGTACCCAATTTATCGTCCTTACGAATGACCAGAATATTACATATGAGCAGGTCGCAGAATGTTTTTACAGCGGTGATAATTTCGATAGTTCGACTGGAACATTGCTGATTGGAATGAAAACGATTGATTAACAGAAAGATTTAGCAGAGAAGAATAATGATGTTCAGGCGGTAATTATCAGCGGAAATCGAATAGATCATCGTTGAATTACCGCCTCAAATTTTATGCAAAGGTAGCTGGGCGGTAAATAGAATAAGCTACATCGGAATTGTTTATTTTAATATGAAATTATTGGAAACAGTTAATGAAAGTGCGACAAAAATATGATATTTTAAATTCGTAATATAAAAAGAGTTACGGATTTAAAGTAAGAAATGCGTGAAAATTTTAAGCAGTAAGGGAGATTATCATGAAAAAGCAATACAGATTAGCAACGTTCGCATTATCCGCATGCCTGCTGACAGGATGCGGCGTCCAGGAGACCAATGCAACACAGAACAGCGAAGCAGAGAGCCAAACCGAAAATATTTCCAATATAGACACTAAAATAGATGAGGCAGAGACCTCCGGAGCTCTCACAAAGTCAGAATCCCGGGAAACACCCATTGCACCGAAAGAGATCCTCATAGATTTCACTGGAATCTCGGAATTTCATCCAGAAGGAACTGCGGCGCAGCCCTATTCCCTGGAAATCCTTTCCGAGACGTATAACAATATTACTTTTGCGGACGAATGGTACAATGCATCGGAAGATGTTTCCCTTCCCATGATCGGTGAGAACTGGGATTGCTTCTATGATGAGAACTACACCTACCAGTGGGACGATGGGAAACTCAGTATTTTTGACGGCGAGAACTGCCTGTATGTACTGGAATACCCCACAGACAAATGGTACGTCAACGGCAACAACGCCCGCCTTGAGAACGGGATCTTCTATGGTGCTTCGGTAATGAACGGCTATGCCCAGCCGGACACCTGTTTTATGTTTGCCTATGATCTGGAAAATGAGAAGCTGCTGTGGCGAAGTGCAGACCAGACCTACAACAGCATGAATTTTCTCGTGAAAGGGGACGTGATCTTCTGTGGCTATGGCTTTACCGCAGAGGATGACTACCTCTATCAACTGGATAAAAACACCGGAGGAGTGATCGACCGCCTGCCCCTAAAAAAGATGCCTGACCTCATGGCAGAGAAGGATGACCGGTTGTATGTGCACACTTATAGTTATGATTATGTGATTGGGATATTTTAAATTGAAAATATCAAAATAATTAGCATCAGTTAATGAAATTATGATAAAAATATCGTTTGTGTGAATGCTTGTGGGAGGAGAATTCAGGTAAGGAAAATGAACAAAAAGATGACCAAAAAGCAGAAAGTAGTATTTGCGGTTGTGGCAGCAATGCTTGTGCTGGGGATAATTTTGTCTTACGTATGCTATCATTTTATTTATGGGACAAGAATCACTTCCCGGGAGGGAGAAGCATACCACAAATTAGAAGGAAAGGGAGTATACAGCCCGTTAGCGGTGTTTCCTTCCGCAGATATGGATACCGTTTCACAAGATTTTTATTATCAGACCCGTGATGAAATATTTGCGGCAACCTGCCAGATCTATTTGGAAAATCAATATACCAGGGAACAGTATGAGGCAGAAACAGAACGTCTGCGTAATTTGGAATTTTCTTATCAGGATCAGACGAATATGCTCTATCAGGATGAAGAAAATTATTGCAGCGTTGCGTATGTGGCAATGGCAAATTGGATCGACCGATATGAATATGCCATCACGTTAGACGACAGTAATACCATTATTTATGTCTATTTACAGAACATGGATGCAAAGGACATACATATGCAAGCTGATTACCTTCCGAAATATTTTCAGGATAATAATGCCGGAAAGCATCAGGATACAGACCCTATGACCTCGGATTACAGAAGTTTCTATGCGTTCCGGATAGGAGATCATTATATAGACTGTATGGACTTGGCAGATCAGATTGAAATCGCCGATACCGAGCCGGAGACTGAGGGAGAGGATGTAACATAGGAAGTTGAATCTAATTAATTTCTACAAAATAATGGGGAGTAGCTAACAGATTGCTGTGCGTAATACTTGACAGTATGTTATTCGTTATAGGATAACGGAGTAATAGGCATACTATATAATATCTCTGTCGGATCCGTGACAGAGATATTTTTCAATAGTGTAAATAAAATTTGACAAAGTAAATATAAATGTTTAATAATATTTACATAAGGAGATGGGATTATGCCGAAAAAAACAATAGTGTTGTTGCCTGAAACAGAAAAAATACTTGAGCAAATGGGACTACAGATAAAGTATGCAAGGCTGCGCAGAAAATTGACGTCGGAATTGGTTGCGGAAAGAGCAGGAATCAGCAGAGCTACTTTAGTATCCATAGAAAAAGGCTCACCTTCTGTGGCAATGGGGTGCTATGCGGCTGTGCTTCATGCATTGAATTATATGGATAAGGATTTACTGCTTGTTGCTAAAGATGATGAATTGGGACGGAAATTACAGGATCTTGATTTGCCTGTAAGAAAGCGCGCACCCAGGAGGGGATAGGGAGTGGATAAAGAAAAAAAGATTTTTGTTTTTGCTAATTTTCAGCCTTATCACGAAGAAATTATAGGTACAATCTATGTTTCGCAGACGAGAGGAGAGGAATTTTACTCTTTTGAGTATGATCAGAAATGGCTGGAAAAGGGAAATATGATATTAGATCCCGATTTACAGATGTATAAGGGAAGGCAATATATTCACGATGATAAGAAGATATTCGGAGTATTTGCCGATTCCTGCCCTGATAGATGGGGACAGCGTCTGATGAAACGCAGAGAGGAATTGCGTGCCAAAAATGCAGGTGAAAAACCTAGAAAGCTTTTAGACAGTGATTATCTTCTGGGAGTGTATGATGAAGCAAGAATGGGCGGATTGCGTTTTAAAACGGAGTTGGAAGGTGAATTCTTGTCCAATGACAGGGAATTTGCAACACCACCGTGGACGTCATTAAGAGAACTCGAACAGGCATCGATTGCGTTTGAAAATGATGAAAAGGGGCTGAATGAGAAATGGTTAAAGCAATTACTTGCTCCCGGATCTTCTTTGGGAGGGGCGAGACCCAAAGCCTCTGTGCTGGCGACGGATGGCTCACTTTGGATTGCCAAATTTCCGTCTAAACATGATGATTTTAATTCCGGGGCATGGGAAATGGTAGTACATGAACTGGCTGTTATGTGTGGACTTAATGTTCCGGAGGCAAAAGCTGAAAAATTTTCCAGATTGGGAACGACATTTCTTGTAAAGCGATTTGACAGAATAGAAAGCCGAAGAATTCACTTTTCTTCAGCAATGACTATGCTTGCTAAAAAGGATGGTGCAAACGGAGCAACACCTAAAAAAGATATACAGGAATTGTGGAAGCGTATTGTGTTTAGCATGGCAGTGTCCAATACAGACGATCATTTTAGAAATCATGGATTTATTCTGGAGGAGAAAGGGTGGGTACTTTCTCCGATGTATGATGTGAATCCGGATATTTATGGAGAATTTTTATCACTGAATGTGGACGAAGATAATTCTGCGATAGATTTTGATTTGGCAATAGAGGCAGCGCCATACTATGAGATATCAACAGAACAGGCGAAGAAAAATGTCACAGCCATTAGAAAAACGATAGCAGATAATTGGCGGTCACTTGCCGGAAAATATGGAATCAGCCGTGGGGAAATCGAAAGAATGTGTCCGGCATTTCAGGGGGATGTATAGATATGTAAACGTCAAGGCTGTTGCGAAATAATTAAGAATCCATGCTGTTAAGTTTATTTGGAGAAAGCTGCACCAGCCTGGTGCAGAAATAGATTACAATCGGCAATGGCAGATCAGCGCATTATGAAATGATTAAATAAATGAAACAGTGTTTCGTTTTTTTGAAAACTCTTTCACCGGTTCAGCCACCACACCCCCAGATTCAGATACCCCGCGAACGCAACCCACACCAGATAAGGCAGCATCAGCCATGCGGCAGGCTTCGAGATGCGGTAAAAGGCAACGGTAGTGGCGAGGATCAGGATCCACAGAGCGACCAGCCACAAAAAGGCGAAAAGATACCATCCCAGGTTGAAGAACCAGATGGACCAGAAAAAATTAAAAATAAGCTGTACGGTATACAGGGTGAGGGCTTTCGTGTCCTCACCTTTTTGCATGACAACGAGATAAGAGGCGATTCCCATGAGGACGAACAGGATGCTCCACACCACCGGGAAGAGCCACATGGGCGGCGTCAGGGGAGGCTGATTCACTGTTTCAAAGGCTTTCATACCGTCTTTGGTGATCCAGGCGGAGAGTCCGCCTACCGCCAGAGGGATGGCAACGGCAGTGATGAGGTTTTTCCAGTGAATATTGTGAAATTTGTCGGAGAGTTGCATGGGAGCCTCCTTTGAAAATACGATTTTGCATGTGTCAATATCCGTGTATTTCTGATTAGTATTGTATGAAAATGAGACAAAAATTATGTATCTCACCATAAAAAAGGTTAAAAATTTGGGACTTTCGGCAAGCTGTGGTTTTGGTGTATGATTAAGATTGTAATAAAGCATTATGACTATCAGAAACAGGAAATATACAAGAAAAGGTAATAGGTAACATAGATATGGACACAGAACACACACAGGGTTCCCTGACAAAAGAGGCAATCCGGCTGGCGTGGCCGGCGGTCTGCGAATCCTTTTTTATCGCACTGGCGGGTATGGTGGATACTTTTATGGTGAGTACGCTCGGAGCCAATGCGGTGGCAACGGTAGCGTTGATTGGACGGAGTCTGGGAGAACGTGATCCGGAGAAAGCGAAAAGCTACGGAGCCATCTGTAGACGTATTGGTCTGGGAATCTCTGTCGCACTGGCGGTTATCTATTTCTTCGGTGGGGAGACCATCTACCGGATGTTCTTTAGAGAGGAAAATATTATTGCATACGGTGTGAATATTATTTATTGCATTTGTATTATTGTCCTGTTCCAGGTGTCTCAGGTCATCTACATGGGCTGCCTGCGCGGTGCGGGAGATACGGCATACACGGCAGTGGCTTCTACGATCAGCGTTACTCTGATCCGTACGGCGGCATCCTATATTTTCGGTTTTACTCTGGGACTGGAAATGACCGGTATCTGGATGGGCATTCTGGCGGATCAGGTATCCAGATTTCTGTTTGCGTCGATTCGGTTCCGACAGGGAAAATGGGTGACAATTAAGATTTAATGAGCGCAGGTAATGAGCTTATGATAATAACAAAACTCCCGGAGCAATATCGCACCGGGAGTTCTTGCGTTCAAATAATATGCAATGAGTTACTGTGAGTTCTATTTCGTCTTCAATGTCTTTTTCATAGCAGTGAAAGTCTCTGCACTGATCACATGCTCGATACGGCAGGCATCCTCAGCAGCAACAGTGGGATCCACACCGATGGAAGTCAGCCAGTCCGTAAGAAATGTGTGACGTTCATAGATTTTCTCTGCGATTTCCCGTCCCTTATCCAGCAGGGTGATGTAGCCTTCCTTGTCCATCTCAATATATTCCCCATTGCGGAGATTCTTCATAGCGACGCTGACGCTGGGCTTGGACACGCCCAGATCGTTGGCAATATCAATGGAACGGACCACACCGTTCTTTTTCTTCAGCACAAGGATTGTTTCCAAATAGTTTTCTGCAGATTCCTGTATTTTCATGTAATAACCATACCCTTCCCATACATAGTATCGCATCATTGCCGGAGTCATGAAATATCTTACTGCAATGGCGCGATATGAGGCGACGTTCCTAAGCAAGCTGACTGTTGTATAAAAAATACATTGCCCGGTCTGGCTTCCTGTGAGCTTTTGTAAAGGAATGTCTGAACACTTGTAATACATTTAAGAATAGCAGAAAAAGTAAAGAAAAGCAAGATAACCGCTTAATGAGAAAAAATATCATTAGTGAAAACACATCAAAAATTTCTAAAAATGGTATTGACAGTAAAAAGAGGTTAGTATATACTAACCCATGAATTGAGAATGAATCTCATTAAGAGCTAATGAGAAACCACAAGCAGTTCAATACTATTGAAGGGAAGGAAGTGTGTATGATGCCCCTGAGTATGGTAAGTGCCGGTGAAGAGAACACGATCCAGAGGATCGGCGGCAAAGAGGAGACGAGGAAGTTTTTAGAGACCCTCGGATTTGTAGTAGGTGGTAAAGTGACAGTTGTGTCCCAGACCGAAGGCAACCTGATTGTGAATATCAAGGAATCAAGAGTAGCCATCGGCAAGGATATGGCCAATAAAATCATGGTGTAGCGGACAGCTGTACCAAAAGATGCTAATAGGAGGAGAAAATGAAGACATTGAAGGAAGTTCCCTGCGGACAGACCGTAAAGGTAACTAAACTGAATGGTGAAGGTCCTGTCAAGAGACGTATCATGGACATGGGCATTACCAAAGGTGTTGAGATCTATGTGAGAAAGGTTGCTCCTTTGGGAGATCCCGTGGAAGTAACTGTCAGAGGCTATGAGCTGTCTCTTCGTAAGGCAGACGCTGAGATGATTTGCGTTGAGTAAATGATCTTTTTTTTAGCAGGAAGGTTAGCCGAAACTAATTAGTGAAAGCTAATCACATGAGCAAAAAGGAAGCTCTGAAAGAGCGTTTTGCGAATGGGGTCTGAATAGTTATTAAATGATTTTAGAGGAAAGAGGTAGAAAAATGGCAATTAAGATTGCACTTGCAGGTAACCCTAACTGCGGTAAAACGACACTTTTCAATGCTCTGACCGGTTCCAACCAGTTCGTAGGTAACTGGCCCGGCGTAACCGTTGAGAAAAAGGAAGGTAAATTAAAGAAACAGTACGGTGGTAACGGTGATGACGTGATCATCATGGACTTACCCGGTATTTACTCCCTGTCTCCGTATACTCTGGAGGAAGTGGTAGCACGTAACTACCTGATCGGTGAGAGACCCGATGCGATCCTGAACCTGGTAGACGGTACCAACATCGAGCGTAACTTATATCTGAGCACACAGCTGATGGAACTGGGTATCCCCGTTGTCATGGCTGTCAACATGATCGATATCGTGAACAAGAATGGCGACAAGATCAACGTGGCAAAGCTTGCTGAGAAGCTGGGCTGCCCCGTTGTTGAGATCTCCGCTCTGAAACTGACCGGTATCGAGAACGCTACAAAAAAAGCGATCGAACTGGCACAGAAGAAGAGTGCAGCAGTTGCGGTACATAAATTCGCACCTGAGGTTGAGAGCGTGATCGAGACCGTAGAGAAGAAGCTCGCCGATGTTCCCGAGGAACAGAAGAGATTCTTCGCTATCAAGCTGTTAGAGAAGGATGACAAGATCCAGGCACAGATGAAGAGTGTTCCCGATGTATCCGCAGAGATCAAGCAGTTGGAAGCTGCTATGGATGATGACACAGAGAGTATCATCACCAACGAGAGATACACATACATTTCCTCTATCATCAAAGAATGTTACACCAAGAAGGAAGGCCAGAAGTTAACGACTTCCGATAAGATTGATAAAATCGTGACCAACAGATGGCTGGCACTGCCGATCTTCGCAGTGGTTATGTTCATCGTATATTATGTATCTGTTACCACCGTTGGTACCTGGGCTACCGACTGGGCAAACGATGGCGTATTCGGTGATGGCTGGCATCTGTTCACCATCGGAACCGGTGCTTATGAAGAAGCAGCCGAGCCGTATGATGATGCAATGAATGTGATCAACGCATTCGTAGAAGCTGACGGTGATGAAGCTCTGGCAGCAGTCATCGACAGCGAGTCTGAAGACTATGATCCCGCAGCAGCAGTAGCAGCTGTTCAGGAGTTCGCAGCAGGCATCGATGCATCCGCTACCGCAGATTACACCCTGGAAGATGAAGAGACTCTGGCAACAGAGGATGTTACTTACACCGGTGCTGAGCTGGCAGAGGCAGTTGATGTATACGCAGCAGACGGCGCAGAAGCTCCCGATCCCGCAGACTACGGTATCTGGGTACCCGGCGTACCTGCACTGTTAGAGAGCGGGCTGGATGCGATCGGATGTGCCGACTGGCTGAAAGGTCTGATCCTTGACGGTATTGTAGCCGGTGTCGGTGCAGTGCTTGGTTTCGTACCTCAGATGCTGGTACTGTTTATCTTCCTGGCATTCCTGGAGTCCTGTGGTTACATGGCACGTATCGCCTTCATCATGGACCGTATCTTCCGTAAGTTCGGTCTGTCCGGTAAATCCTTCATTCCTATGCTGATCGGTTCCGGATGTGGTGTTCCCGGTATCATGGCTTCCCGTACCATCGAGAACGACAGAGACCGTAAGATGACGATTATGACTACCACATTTATCCCTTGTGGTGCTAAGCTTCCTTTCATCGCCATGGTAGCAGGTGCTATCTTCGGCGGCGCAGCATGGGTTGCTCCTTCCGCATACTTCCTGGGAATCGCAGCAATCATCTGCTCCGGTATTATCCTGAAGAAGACCAAGATCTTCGAGGGAGATCCCGCTCCTTTCGTTATGGAGCTTCCCGCTTACCACTGGCCTACCGTAGGTACGGTACTGCGCAGCATGTGGGAGCGTGGCTGGTCCTTCATCAAGAAGGCAGGTACCATCATCCTTCTGTCCACCATCGTTGTATGGTTTACTACTTATTTCGGATTCACCGAGGACGGCTTCCGCATGCTGGCTGAGGATGAGATCGATATGAGTATCCTGGGCAAGATCGGTCAGTGCCTGGCATGGATCTTCATCCCTCAGGGCTTCGGTAACTGGCAGGCAACTGTTGCATCCATCACCGGTCTGGTAGCTAAGGAGAATATCGTAGGTACGATGGGTATCCTCTACAGCGCAGGCGAAGGTTCCGTATATGCTAACATGGCAGCTCACTTCACCGCAGCAAGCGGTTATGCATTCCTGGCATTCAACCTGCTGTGCGCACCTTGCTTTGCAGCAATGGGTGCGATCAAGCGTGAGATGAACAACACCAGATGGTTCTGGATCGCAGTTGGTTATCAGTGTGGTCTGGCATACGTGGTATCCCTGTGTGTATATCAGATCGGTACGCTGATCACCACCGGTGCTTTCGGTATCGGCACTGTAGTAGCATTCCTTCTGATCATCGGCTTCATTTATCTGCTCTTCCGTCCTTACAAGGAGAGCACCACTTTGAAGGTTGACAGCAAGAAGGTTGCATAAGTAAAATAAGAGTAAGGAGGCAGTCTATGGGAACCGTAGTTGTATTGGCGATACTGGCCGGTGTAGTTGCATTGATTGTCCGCAAAATGATAAAAGACAAAAAGAATGGGAAATCCATTCAGTGCGGTGGCGATTGCAGCCACTGTGGAGGTCATTGTGGACACTAAGGAACAGGTAAGCTATCAGACCACGAAAATGCAGAGAGAGATCATATTGACCAAGCTGAAAGAAAAAGGCTGCCGCATTACAAAACAGCGTCTTCGGCTGATTGATATTATCCTCCAGAATGAATGCTCCAGCTGCAAGGAGATCTTCTACCGAGCATTGGAAGAGGATGACAAGCTCGGAGTCGCAACTGTATACCGCATGGTCAACCTGTTAGAAGAGATCGGGGCCATCAGCCGTAAGAACATGTACAAGGTAGCTTACTCTGAAAATTGCATGATGGAAAATGCCTGTACCATTGAGCTGGATGATGGTTCGATACATCATCTCTCAGCAAAAAAATGGAATTCCGTGATCCGGGCGGGACTCAAGTCGTGCGGATACCTCGTAGACCAGAGGGTGAGAAACGTGACGATCAGACCCTGCGAGTGTGCGGAACAGGTATGCTAGAAATTAGAAATAATTAGAAATAAGTAAAAAACCGGTGTGGGGGCAGGAAATCTGGATGGACAGAGCTGTTTCCTGCACCGGTTTTATTTATATGGGTGGCAGGATAATACGAATCTGCATGAAATTTTGACAGATATTGCAGCAAAAAGGAAGCCTCGTAGAGGCGATTTTGCGAATGGGGTTCTGAATAGTTATTTTTTGAAAGAAAACAACAAGGAGAGCGAAACATATGGGAACTTATATGATATGTGGAATATTGATCATAGTGATCGTGGCAGCATTACTGGGATCCAGAAAGCATTTCAAAGGTGAAGGCGGATGTTGCGGCGGAGGCGGCGATGTGAAGGTCAAGCCGAAGCACTTAGACACTATTGTTGCGACAAAAAAGCTTCAGATCGAAGGAATGTCCTGCGCAAACTGCCAGAACCGCATTGAGAATGCCCTCAACGGCATGGCCCAGGTCAATGCCAAGGCAAGCTTCAAGAAGGGCGAGGCAATCGTAAAACTCGGCGCGGACATCCCAGAAGAGGAACTGCGCGAGGCTGTGGAGAAGCTGGGATATAAAGTTACTTCTATTGAAATGGTGTAAATTGAAAGTTAGTTGAATACATTGGCAAAATCCACGAACTCCCGGAGCATGCGATACACATGTCTCGATGTAAGGTCTCCGGATGTGAATTTTCTACGAAAAGTGATGAGTGGTTCTCGTCATGACGGG
>ERZ1034973.217-NODE-217-length-41441-cov-74.885058_pt1 | contig 41441 bp, 39 predicted proteins | sample MGYA00520686_ERZ1034973 | MGnify/ENA primary metagenome ERZ1034973 (study PRJEB33766, sample SAMN09781775) | gut metagenome | biome: gut microbiome | host: Homo sapiens | place: Madagascar | study: EMG produced TPA metagenomics assembly of the PRJNA485056 data...
GCCCTTTTGGAAAGGGCGAGGGCTTGGGAGTGGGTTAAGGACCCTCCCGCAGGGGAGGGACAGGTGGGGCAAATATAGCACTGTAGGGCGGTTTCCCTCTTCTCCCCTGAGGGGAGAAGACCGGGGTGAGAGGTGGAGCCTTCCTTAACGGTAAGGAAGGTTTCTGTCCCCCGGGAACGGGGGAACCGAAGGGGGTGTAAAGACCATTGAAGGTAGGTTTTCGAAAAAACTCCTTTTGGCTAAAGTGAGGCAGAGGGTTTCGAAAGTGCATACGTTCCAATCACCCCATAACATACCAACGGTATAAGAAATGCAATCGCCATACTCCCCGTAGTATCCGCAATATACCCCATGATTACTGGAGCAACCGCACCACCCACTATCGTCATGATAAGCAACGAAGAGGCAAGCTTGGTCTTTGTACCCGCATCTCTCAATGCCAGCGAGAAGATAGTCGGAAACATGATGCTCTCTCCCAGATATAGGGCGAAAAACGCAATGAGCGATAAGGTTCCGCTACATACCACCACAATCAATGTTGCAACAAAGGTGAGGATGGCACAGGCCAGCAGCACCAGCCTTGGCTGGATATAATTCATGATGACACCACCAGCCAACCTGCCGATAAAGAACAGACCCATTCCGCCAAAGGCGAGATACAGACTGGCAGTCTGCTTCTCTATATGAATACTCTCCTCAGCATAGTTGATGAAGAAACTGTTCACACCCGTCTGGGCTGCCACATAAAGAAACAAGGCCAGCATACCAAAACCGAATGCCATCACGCGCATCGGCTTCTCCTCCACCATCTCGTTCGTATCCGCCTCATGCGCTCTCCTTGGGTCCGGCAACTTGATTCTTGACAGGACCAGAGCCACAGAAAGCACGAAGATACCCACCAGGGCATAAGGAATGGCGATGTTGACACCCGAGAACAGAAGCTGACCGCCAACCAGCGGTCCTACAATCCATCCGATACCATTGAGCGACTGCGACAGGTTGATTCTGCTCTCCGCCATGTCAGGATGCCCCAGTACCGTAGTATAAGGATTCGCACTCGTTTCCAGACAGGTCAGTCCGCAGCCTATCACAAACAGCGACAGAACGAAGAAGTAGAAACTGTTGATCCTGCTTCCCGGTATGAACATCAGGGCACCAATACCGAAGAGAACCAGTCCTGTTATCACACCCCTCCTGTAGCCCCACTTCCGGATAATCCATCCGGCAGGCAGCGCCATCAGAAAGTAGGCACCATAGACAGCAGCCTGCGTCAAGGCCGACATCGCCTTGCTGATATGGAACGACTCCTGAAAATGCGGATTCAGCACCTCCAGGATGCCATGGGCAAATCCCCACATAAAGAAGAGGCTGCTGATGATGAGGAAGGGCACCAGATAGTTATGCCCTTCGAATCTGAAGATGGATGGCTTCGTCATGATTCTCTGCAAATTTAAGACTGTCCTTTACTACCAGTGCCAGATAACCACCGCCGCCGGCTCCCGGCATCTTCCATGCCAGAACCTCCTCCATGTTGCTGTAGCGGTCAATCATCGGCTGTACACTTGCCTCCGATTCTATCACACCGTTGATAGACGGATTCACCATACCCGGGAACATCGCAATCTGGGCCTCGAAAGATGCCCTGTATGCTGCCGCAAAGGCATCGAGGTCGTGCGCCAGAATCGCCTTCCAGCAGACATCAGCTGCATCAGCCAGCGCCTTCACCTTCTCAGGCGTGATATCCTTACCTTCCACCACACTGCATCCTGCCCTTCTCGGTTCCATCGGAATCATCACCAGATGGTCTTCCAGGAAACGGAGGGTCATCTCATCCTGCGTACTCTCAATCTTCTCCGGCCAGAAGTTGTTGTCATAATAATGACGCACCAGACCGGGAACACAGATACCGATAGAATCCTGGGCACCCGAGATGATACCATCATGACGCTCCGGATTGTTCTCAAAGCAGAATACCAGTCGGGCGAGCATCTCCGGATCCATCTGCGGCAACTTCACCGGCCATATCTTCTGAATCATCTTACGGGTAGAGGTAGACAGACCACAGCGGTCGCGCACCTCAAAGGTCGGTTCCAGCGAGATGGTAATCGCCCATCCCGGATGATAGTGACTCACATAAGGCTGGTCAATCCATGTACCAGCCAGATCCAGACGGGTAGGAATCCCCGCCTCCTGTGCCGAATGATCCGATACGTTCGACAACGCCTTCTTCAGGTCAGAAGAAGACCGTGCCTTCAAACCAGCATGAGGAGTACGCTGGAGTTCGACATATTCGATGCCTCTTTCCTACAGGTTCTACGTTTCTCATCAGACCCACCTTCAGCGTTCACCACAAACACATCCGGTTTCACCATATCAAGAGTTGGCAGGAAGTCGATCACTCCGCTTCCCTCATTGATATACGCATCCTTCACCGCCTTGATATTCTTGACCATGAATAGCCTTTCCTCCTGCGGAAACATAGGCTTGCGATGCTTATACTCCAGATAAGTAGCATCCGATCCGATACCCACATACAGGTCACCATACCGTGATGCCTGCTGGAAAAACTCCACATGACCAGAATGCAGCAGGTCGTAACACCCGCTCACAAAAACTTTTTTTGCCATAAACTTTATGAAAAGTTAATGGTTAACAGTTAACATCAACATGCTAACCGCAAACCATAATATGTTAATTGAAAATTATTAATTGAAATTCGTAATCTATAAATTGTAACCAGCAATCTATAAACTATTAACTATAAACTGTTAACTATAAACTGTTAACTATAAACTCTCTTTTCCCCTGGCGGTCCCATCCCGCACAACCATGGCGAAGACCTTTGATGGAACGGACTTCAACCAGCAAGCTGTAAACTGTAAACTATAAACTGTAAATTGTTGTCCCCCGGCGGTCCCATCCCGCACAATATGGCGAAGACCTTTGATGGTCCGCCAACCTTAGAGCGTAGCGGTTCTGAGCACCGAGTAGGGCGGTTACATCCCTAATCCCTATGGTAGGGATTTAGGGCTTGGGTATAGGGTAAGGACCCTCCCCCAGGGGAGGGACAGGTGGGGCAAATACAGCACTGCGTAGGGCGGTTTCCTCCTTCTTCCCTGAGGCTTCTGTCCCCTAAAACGGGAAACGAAAGGGTCGCAAAGACTTTTATCTTATATAACCCAACAAGTCTAGATACATCATCCTTGACTCCAAGTGTTCATCTTCAGGAATATGATTTGCTTCTTTCTCTAATTCTTCTGTTGAGTACAAGAATTTGAAGCCATTCTTTCCATAAAAACGTAATACATTTTCCTTGTTATAGGCATCAACCACAATAAAACGGCAACCAGTCTTATTATCTGGTAACAAAAACCAAGATATGATATAGTCTATTGCTTGTGAGCCAATACCATCATTAGTACCTTGAAAATTCTTCGCAACTCCAAGTCTTCCTATCAATACTGCTGGATAACTTCTTGTTCTTTTGGAATTAGGAATTTTTCTCTGTATTTTGTTTCTTGAAGCATTCGGAATCAAAGCAGCCTTGATACTATCATTTGCCAATGTAAAAGCACAAACGATTTCATCCTTACCACTTCTTTCCGTGGCAAAGAAATATGTTTTTCCCAATAATTGCCCATCATAAAGACAAGCCTCCTGGTGAAAGAAATCATCAAGATCTTCATCACCACAGCTAAAAGTATCAAGCTCTTCTTTTGTCGTAACACGATAAAGCGAGCAATTACTTTGCAAAAGGACTCTTTCCTCCATGTGCTTTCAAATTAGCGGTTGAACGAATCAAAATCTTCTCAACGTCATCAAATGACATTCGCAATGCCTTTCTTTGCGGATTGCGTTCATTTTCCTCAGCCTCACGAACAAACCGTTCGGCTGTCTCACCTGTCAGAACAGGAATGCTTCTTATCTCTAATGCCATAATCTTCTTCTTTTAAACGTTTAACTTTTGCAGCCAAAATTACGCTTTTTTCTTGAAACCACCAAGAAAATCACAAAAAATCTGCAACTCATCAGCAAATTACTACAAAATCAACTATAAACTACTAACTATAACCTGCTATTTCCCGGCGGTCCCATCCCGCACAATATGGCGAAGGGCTTTGATGCCCCGCCAACCTTAAAGCGAAGCGGTTCTGAGCACCGGAGGGCGGTTACATCCTTCCTTCTGAGGTTTCTGTCCCCTAGAAGGAGAATCAAAAGGGTCGTAAAGACTATTGAAGGTAGGTTTTCAAAAAACGCCCCCTATCATCTTCAGGGTGATAGAAGTTATTATTTCTTATTCTTCATTCTCTAGAAGAAGTGCCATATCCTAAACAAAGGCTCGCATAGAGCCTCAGCAGGAAAATACCTCACGAGTCTTATATCCCGATACACCCTTTGGAGATTATGTCCAAGCTGTGACCTACCAAACCGATTCCGGGCATCATGCTTTCCGAAGTTCCCGGCTTCCAGCACCTCATTCAGCACAAACCTACCATACTTCTCATTCGGAGGAACGATAAGCCGAGAGGCAGGCATGCCGAACACCTCCTGCATGATATACATGATACCCCCGGCAAACTTCCATAATCCCAATTCCTTCAACTCCTCCTGCACCATCCCCAGGCGGTCCCATCCCGCACAATCTGGCGTAGACCTTTGATGGTCCGCCAACCTTAGAGCGTAGCGGTTCAGAGCACCGAGTAGGGCGGTTACATCCCCGCTTCCTGAGGAAGAGGGGCTTGGGGAGAAAGTGGAGCTCCCTTTGGAAAGGGAGACGGAGGGATTCGAAGACATTTGATAGACTTTATAAAAGTCGCAAATCACATAGTAATAATCCACCAGTTGCCTCAACCCAATCCCCTCATTCATCAGATGCGAGAAAATATGAGTCAACTGAAAGGTTTGAATGACTATACAAACGAAAGAATTATTCGTATACGATAAGTTTAATCTTATCATTCATTTTAGTTTGATTGCCCCTTAAAATGTCACCACTTTAAGGGGCAACCATTTATCCCTCATACCCATTCGGGTTATTCTTCTGCCAGTTCCAGCTATCTCGGCACATTTCCTCGATGCCATACTTCGCTTCCCAGCCCAATTCAACCTTTGCCTTGGCTGGATTGCAATAACAGGTGGCAATATCGCCTGGACGTCTTGGCTTGATAGCATACTTGATGGCCACACCATTCGCCTTCTCAAATGCTTTCACTACATCCAGGACTGAATAGCCATGACCTGTACCCAGATTATATATCGCCAAACCACATTTACGCCCAATGGCCTTCAAGGCACATACATGACCGGCAGCCAAATCGCAAACGTGGATGTAATCACGAACACCTGTTCCATCAGAAGTATCATAATCGTTGCCGAATACACCCAGTTCCTCACGCTTACCTACAGCCACCTGCGTGATATAAGGCATCAGATTGTTTGGAATGCCGTTCGGATCCTCACCAATCTTACCACTCTGATGCGCACCGATAGGATTGAAATATCTCAACAGAACCACATTCCAATCCTGGATAGTTTACGCCACGTCCCAGGTACAAGAAGTTGTCAGTGCTATCAACACTTTATATTTTGTTACTAAACTAGGTCAAAAACATTCATAGCATTGAAATAATTTACAGAGCCCACTTTTAAAGTCCCCAAATCATATTTAAATCTTTGTAACTTATTGACAACAGAACGTTTTCACTAAATTGACTTTTGTATGTGTGCTCAATAAATAATTCTATTCGGTAAAAATAGATTTTAATTCCTGATAATCTAATGGTTTTATTAATTTGGGATAATCATTTGTTATTCCTCTTTCCTTCAATACATCTGAGATTTTGCCATTACCTGTCATAATAACAAGTTTTTGGATTGGTATGTTCTCCCTTTCTATCTTCTTTAAGATTCCATAACCATCCATTTGACTTTTCTTAGCCAATGTAATATCCAGAAATACATAGTCATATTCTGAAATCTTAGTGAAATCCACATCTTGTGACTTTGCAACGTTATTAATGTCAAGCTCACTATTCAAGCACAAATCATTTACATATTCAAAAGCGACCTGCACCTCTCTAAACTCATCCTCAATCACTAGTACTTTCTTCATTTTTCACATCCTCCACTAATTTAAATAGTTTTATTTTCAAAACAAGATTATCTTCATTTGTACATAACTCAGAATCTATGTTCATTTGAGTAAGTACTTCTTTTATAACCTGCAATCCATGATAATTTCGTTTGTTTATTTCCAAGCGATCATTATTATTAAATATGGTAATCAAATACTCACAATCATGTTTTTTCATCTTATGCAAATTGGAAAACACGACAAGGACATCCAAATCTTCCTCAATAATTTCAAGCCCATAGCTTTGACAGCCATGCTCAACTATATTAGATATCCAATTGTCTAACACAAGGATTAATCCTTCTATATTATAAAAGACAGATTTATGCTTTCCTTCAATTTTCTTTTGAAGAGAAACAACAATATTGTCCTCATTTAGACCATACGACTGCCAAACTTTTTTTATTTCAGAAAATAATTGTTGAAGACCATATTTCTTTGTCGAACTATATACAAAAGGATTCTGTTGCTCCTCCAGTAATTTATCAGCTCTTTCGTTTATCATTCTAAAAGAGTCCCTCATATTTTTCAGTTCTACATCCAAAAAAGGTTTTATCTTTTTCTGGCGAATCTCATCCGAATTGATGTAGTCATCATACATTGCCAAATAATTTTTCAATGGAGACAACTTATTACGAATAAAGTGCAATGTATTCATGGAAGCATTTACATAGTTCATCTTTTTTCCTAAAGTAGCCAATTCTTCTATCTGTTGACTTTTAAAGTTCCAGTCTGCTTCTTGTATTCTAGATATTCGATAAAAAAATTGCCTTAGAAGATGCTGAACATAATAATTTTCAATAAAAGATTTTCTATCATAAACTAAGACATAAAGATATATACATTCATTCATATTAGGATGTACCACAAAACATAGGTTATCTTCCTCATACCCATTTATTTTGATTTTTAAATTTGTATAAACCTCAGACTCAAAAATTTTCTTTAGTGCAATATTAGACTCCAATATCTGGTAACTCCAAACAAATTTCGTTCCATTCACTATATAAAAATGTTCCTTACTCCACCTAAAACAATAAATATCATCAATTAAAATTTTAAAGCTAGCCTCTTTTAACACCTTAATCAAATTTTTATAAAGCTGATAAGGTTTGCTACCCGCCATCAAAAACAATTCATCTATCATCTCTGCAATTTTCTGCTTTTCCCTTCCTATTTGAAATACTTTATAATTTATGTATGCAAACAGCAAGAAAAAAGAAAAAGGCCATAATATTTTTAAAGAATAGTCACGATTCAAAATGGACAATATCGCAGGTAGGCCTACAAACGTCGGTAATCTTAAAGACAATTTATTAGTATTATCTGCACATAAAAGTAGCAATATGAAAAAGCAAACAGCATAAAAATCCATCTGTGGATTTACATAAATCCAACCAATAACCAATGCTAAATCAACGAGTTGTCCTACAATAGATTTTACACTTCTGTTTTTGAAGTAGCCTATTATTAATAGTTGAAGACATATATATATAAATAAGAATAGCCATAATATATTTATATTTTGACTAAAAACATTAATCTTAAAAGGCTTAGAAATAATAATGCCATAGACTACAGTAAAAAGGCGATAAGTCCATAAAACGACATCTCCTAGTTTCATATTTTCAATCTTCATACTCAAAAATTTTCAAATAAAAATATCTACCTAGATATTTCAACAGACAACCAGAAACAATCACACTTCCCATAACCTTGTAAAAGATTAATATCATTTCTGTACCGAACGTTGTTGGCTGACAATAAACATCATTATTAAATCCGAAGGCACTACCCAAAATATTAGCCACATGATTCAAATATAAATTATCATCATATTTATTACTTTCAGTTATAAACCATGCTTCACTCTCATCCAACAATGGCAACGTGAGAATGTAATAACTTCCTATAAGCACTAAACTTATCAAAAGAATTGTCCACACGTTATAAAAACAGCAATATAAAAGAGCTTTTAATCTTACAACATAAGAGTCACTATGAATTACAGACTGCATGAGCATTTTCTTTTGCTCACTTTTTACAAAATCTACTTCTTCATCAAATCCTGCTTTATGCAACTTCAAATATGTGAACTGTAAGAGTTTTGATTTTTCATCATATTCGGAAAGAAATCTTATTGCATCAAGTACCTTGTTAATAGAAACCGAGTCATATCCATAACCTTCTAGTTCCACAGCCAAAATATAATGATGAATAAAGCCCTTAATATCCTTGTAAAAGGTATTATTATAATTCACCAACTCTGGTGCTACCATCTTCAACTGAATAATATCATATAAAGAATAAGCAACCTGCTTATGTTCGAGACCTACAATTCTATCATAAAGATTGTCTAATGTTTCTTTTATATTCATTGTATTAAGACATTGTTTGAAACAAATATTTAAAGCAAGAATTCCTATAGCCACAAAATGTCAGAACAAAACTACTACTTGTATTCTATACTATCATTCTTTTGCCTCTGTATGTTATTCACTTTATATTCAATTTTGAGCATATGGTTTAATTTCAATAAACACTTTTAAAACTTCTCCAGCTTACTCTGAGTAAACGGAGGTCTCTGAAAATGCAAGCCACGCATCACACCATAACTACTCATGCTCTCGTTGTCCTGGCAGAACTCCACCTTGTAGCCAACCAATGGCTCTACCTTCTCTTTAAACTCACGTTCGCTGAAACTCTCGAAGAAATAGCCACGAGCATCTCTAAAAAGGTGAGGCTCAATAATGAGCACGCCTTCAATATCAGTCTTTATTACTCCCATTTTATCAATTTTAATCGATTTGTATAAAAACGGGCTACTAGGCTCCATCACCAAAAAGTAGCTTAAATAAAAAGGAGAGAGGGTGCCGTTCGCCCGTATATCAGTTATTTCTTATTATTCATCCGCCAGAAGAAATGCCAAGTTCTGAAGATTGGTTCACTTAGAGCCTCGGCAGGATAATATCGCACGAAGTGCATATTTCTCCATATCTTGAGGAAGTATTTCTTTGCCATTCCTTGTTGTGTAAAAAATGTAGTTCAATTGGTACACCATCCATAGTTGTTTCAAGATGATGAAACCTTATATCATCCTCTGGTTTAAAATGCAAAAATCATCAGAAATTCTACTTCCCAAACTTCTCACACGCCTCCTTATACGTATCAAGGCTACCAATATCGAATCTACCTGCTGTCATTTTCCAGGCATGCATATCCACCTGTTCCACCATGTAATGCGCAAGATTGCCAGGGGCATCCTTGCCACAACCATTCTCCACGGAATGTCTTATCTTATCCAAGTCCTGCTTTAGGTAGATATAGAATGGTGGCACAGCCCAATGGCTCTTCGGCTCCTGAGGCTTCTCCTCCATATTCAACACCTTGTCGTTATCATCAAGCACAATCACACCTGTGCGCTGCAACTTCTCTATACTCGGCTGCTCATGACACATGATACACGAAGTACCCTTTGCCTTGGCGAAATCCACAAACTCCTGGAAACTGAAGAAGAGGATGTTATCGGCTGCTACCACCAACATATCGTCATCAATCTTCAACTTGTCCATTGCAAACAATAAATCACACACAGCACCCAGTCTAGTGTCATTCGTCTCCGTACCGTCATCCACAATTGTAACAGGCTTCGTATAAGTCTGTTTTGAAGCCCACTCCTTAAAGATGCCAGCAAACTTATGGTTCGTGATGATGATATGCTCATCAATCTCCGGAATCTTATCAATATCATCGAGCATTCTGCCCAATATCGTATTTTCACCAATCTTCAACAATGGCTTCGGAAAGTTCTTTGTCAACTCACCCAATCTTGTGGCATATCCTGCCGCTATCACTATATTTTTCATCGCTATCTCTAAACAAATATAAGCGAGAATGTCAACTCAACATTCAACACTTAACATTCAACATTATTCAATAAATCTCGCTCCGTCATCCGGCTTTACCCAATACACCTTGAAGGTCTTCTCATACTCAGGGAACTTTTCCAGATATTGTCGGGTCAACTCCTTCTCTACATTCTCCTTACAAGCAGGATCCACCAAACCAATGCAAGCCCCTTTGAATCCAGCCCCAGAGAATCTGCCACCATATACGCCCTCCAAACTGCGCATAATCTCATAGATGGCTATCAACTCAGGCGAACCGCATTCATAGTTATGGATAGAAGACTCACAAGAGTCAAAGCACAACTTACCGAAGAGTTCTAGATTACCTGTCTCCCATGCCGTCACACCCTGTCTTACCCTGCGATACTCCGAGTAGAAATGCTCGGCTCTGCGGGCAAAGCGGGCAGGCATTCTGTCTTTACATGCCTCATACGACTCCTTAGGAATATCTCTTAGGAAAGTCTTGTTAAACTCCTTCAATGGCTGATTCTGATAAGCCAGCACATTCCATGCAGCCGTCTTGCACTCATATACACGAAGATTATAATCACTATTCACCAGACTTCTCGTCAAGCCAGAGAAGAAGATACCGATTTCAAATTCCTTCATCTCCGGATTTCGCTTGATGATACGATAATCATCACTGTCACAGTCCAGGAATAGCAATCCGTCCTGTTTTCCCAGGGCGATACATGCCTGGTCGAGCAGACCATTGTTCAGTCCGATATACTCTCGCTCCGCCTCCGAAGCAATCTTCACCACTTCAAAAGGTTGGAGCATGATATCATTAGCCTTGGCAAAAGCCATTACGTAGGCGATAAGTACGGCAGCACTGGATGACAATCCTCCCACAGGCAACGAACCCTGTACCACGCCATTGATACCCTTCTTCAAGTCAAAGCGTTTCTTCAGTGCATATTTTGCACCTCTGGCATAATCGCCCCAGTGCATCTCTCTAACAAGAGTTCCTTTAGTAATGTCAAAATCAACAACACCATCAAAGGTGCGTGATTCCAAGTGTACCTTGCCATCCTCATTGGGCGTAAACCACAGATCCACACCCTTGTTGATAGCAAAACCTGTCACGATACCATGCTGATGATCCACATGTGCGCCCAACGGACAAACCCGATAAGGCGAAAAAATATGATATTGAAATTCCATACGATATTTATTTAATAGATTAGCCTTAAGTAGCCTGTTAACTATAAACTAATAACTGTTAACTATAAACTATTAACAGTAGTATTCCTTGTACCACTCTGCAAAGGCTCTCAGTCCCTCTCTCAAAGGAGTAGCTGGCTTATAACCGAAGTCCTCCTCCAGCGGAGTAGTATCAGCATAAGTCACAGGCACATCACCCGGTTGCATTGCCACCAGTTCCTTGTGCGCCTCAAAGTCATAATCCTCTGGCAGCACACCAGCACGAATCAGCTCCTCCTGCAGGATGCTTACAAACTCCAGCAGGTTCTCTGGATGCGAGTTGCCGATATTGTAAACCTTGTATGGAGGGATAGGTAAACCGTCCTCACCATTCTGCTTCTCAGGCGCATGCTGCATCACTCTCATGATACCCTCCACGATGTCATCCACGTAAGTAAAGTCACGCTTACAGTTACCATAGTTGAAAATCTTGATGGTATCACCCTTCACCAGTTTGTTGGTAAATCCAAAGTAAGCCATGTCTGGTCTTCCCGCAGGACCATACACGGTGAAGAATCTCAAACCTGTACTTGGGATATTATAAAGCTTCGAATAAGCATGAGCCATCAGTTCGTTGCTCTTCTTCGTAGCAGCATAAAGACTCACAGGGTTATCCACCTTATCATCGGTAGAATAAGGCACCTTCTTGTTTGAACCGTAAACAGAAGATGAAGAAGCGTAAACCAGATGCTCCACCTCATGATGACGGCATGCCTCCAGCATATTGTAGAAACCTATCAGGTTACTCTGGACATAAGCATCCGGATTCGTGATAGAATATCTCACACCAGCCTGGGCAGCCAGATTCACTACCACCTTTGGCTGATGCTCCTCAAAGAGTTTATCCATCACCGCCTTGTCAGCGATACTGCCATATACCATGGTAAAACCCTCAAACTCCTGAAGTCGGCGAAGTCTCTCCTCCTTGATATGCACATCATAGTAGTCGTTCATATTATCAATGCCCACTACCTTGACGTTCTTCACTTCCTTCAACAGTCTAAAAGCCAGGTTGCTGCCGATAAAGCCAGCAGCACCTGTCACGAGGATTGTCTTCCCCGTTAAATCAACATTATATTGTACCATAACTAGTCTCTTCTAAAAATATCACGTGTATAAACCTTCTCCTTGGCATCATCCAGGCAGGCATCATATCTGTTGGCAATAATCGCCTGACTCTGCTTCTTGAACTGCTCCAAGTCATTCACCACCTTGCTTCCGAAGAAAGTACTGCCATCTTCCAAGGTTGGCTCATAGATAATCACCTCAGCACCCTTTGCCTTGATACGCTTCATGATACCCTGGATGGCACTCTGGCGGAAGTTATCGCTGTTGCTCTTCATCGTCAGGCGATACACACCAATCACACACTCATGCTCCTTGCCGGCATCATAGCTGCTGTTTTCGTTATAATATCCAGCCTTTCTCAATACCGCATCAGCAATATAGTCCTTGCGGGTACGGTTACTCTCCACAATCGCCTCAATCAGATTCTCAGGCACATCGGCATAGTTTGCCAACAGCTGCTTGGTATCCTTAGGCAGACAGTAACCGCCATAGCCGAAGCTAGGATTGTTGTAATGCGTACCGATGCGAGGATCCAAACCCACGCCATCAATGATAGCCTCAGAGTCCAATCCCTTCAACTCCGCGTATGTATCCAACTCGTTGAAATAGCTTACACGAAGTGCCAGATAAGTATTGGCGAAGAGCTTCACGGCTTCAGCCTCCTTCATACCCATGAAGAGCGTATCGATGTTCTCCTTGATGGCACCTTCCTGCAGCAAAGCCGCAAAAGTCTTAGCAGCCTCCTTCAGCATCTCCACATCCGTTACACGCTTGATAGCCTCATTCTCCTCAGCAAATTCAGGGCGGTCGATAATCTTAGGGTAACCCACGATGATGCGGCTAGGATAGAGATTATCATAGAGTGCCTTGCTCTCACGAAGGAACTCCGGAGAGAAGAGCAGGTTGAATTTCTTCACGCCCTTCTTGGCATACTTCAGATAGAGACTACGGGTATAACCCACAGGGATGGTGCTCTTGATAACCATCACTGCATCTGGATTCACCTCCAATACCAGGTCAATGACCTCCTCCACATGCGAAGTATCGAAGTAGTTCTTCACAGGGTCGTAATTGGTTGGAGCAGCAATCACCACAAAGTCTGCATCCTTGTAAGCCGCCTTGCCATCCAATGTTGCCACCAGATTCAGCGGCTTCTCTGCCAGATACTTCTCGATATAATCATCCTGGATAGGAGAAATTTTATTATTCAGTTTCTCCACCTTCTCAGGGATTACATCTACTGCTGTTACATGATGGTGCTGAGATAACAGGGTTGCTATACTCAGACCTACGTAGCCGGTACCGGCTACAGCAACTTTAATGTTCTTAAAAGTATTCATATTGTTGAAAATAATATAGTTAGAAACAATACTATCAAACGATAGCTATATAATGAAACATGATGTTTCAGTTATTCAAAATCAATTATCTGCTCTTTCTCCAAAAGAAGTGCCAAACTCGAAATAAAGGTTCGCATAGAGCCTCAGCAGGAAAATACCTCACGAGCCTCATATCCCGATACACCCTTTGGAGATTATGTCCAAGCTGTGACCTACCAAACCGATTCCGGGCATCATGCTTTCCGAAGTTCCCGGCTTCCAGCACCTCATTCAGCACAAACCTACCATACTTCTCATTCGGAGGAACGATAAGCCGAGAGGCAGGCATGCCGAACACCTCCTGCATGATATACATAATGGCACCGGCAAACTTCCACAATCCCAACTTCTTCAATTCCTTCTGCAAGGAAGTTAACATTTCACAGTTAACACTTAACATTGAAAGAACAAAGTAGTAGTCAAGCAATTGCCTCAACCCAATCCCCTCATTCATCAGATGCGAGAAGATATGAGTCAACTGGAAGATGAGATTGAATTCCATTGTCGGAATGGCAATCTCCCCTTGCTCCCCCAATATCATCCGATGCGAGAACTGCTCCTCCTTCACCCTCTCATAGTATTTCTGAAGTTTTCTGTTATGCCAGAAGCACAGCAGGAAGCTAGGCCGATAATGCACTTCAACCTCCACTCCCTTATACGATGGGAAATCGATGTGGTGATAGCACGCCTTTTCATGAGGCGAGATAGAGCGGACAAAGGAGATGACCCGTTTATCTCCACCTTCCACCCAGATATCAATATCACCAGGAGTCCGGGAATAAGGATTCGGATACATCAATGCATTCCCCTGCCCTTTTAGGATACAGGTTCTAAATCCCTTCTTTCGGAACCACTCAGAAACCAGGATGGCAGCATCGTTCAACCGAACATTCGCCTTCTCCAACATCTGGCTTTCCGCCATCCATTGGAGCAGCAACTCCTTCTTCATCCCTACATGTTCCGCAGGTAGTTTCTTGATACCATCAAAGAGAACACCCACTAGGCATTGCTTCTTGGCAATAGCATACAGCTCCTCCCAATCCGCTTCCTTTAAGAAAGAAGGTATTTCCTTAGCAGAACCAATGCAGAACCTTAGGAAATCAAAGAAAATCTGAAGTTGCTTTGATACAACCATCATTTCTTCAACCCTTGATACACTCCTCCTACTTCATCAGCAATCTGGTCCCAATCATACTTACTCATGTCGTAATCCACATGCTGCAATGGAGCCTCGATAATCTTTCCGAGCTTTTCAGAGAGTTCATCCACGTTACCACAATGGAAGTAATCATCCTTTGGCAAGCCAACCTCCAGATTCGCAGGAATATCGCTCACTACTACCTTTACACCATAGCTCATCGCCTCCAACAGGGCAATCGGTAAACCTTCGTGCGAAGATGGAAGACAATAGCAACGGCAATTCGTCAACAGCGAATGAAGCTTTCTGCCCTTGATAAAGCCAGTAAGCACCACACCATTCTTCCGAGCCATCTCCTTCAAACCGAGTGAATAAGTGTCTTCGAAGTCAGTATCACCTGCCAGCACCAATTTTATCTCATCGGCATTAGAATTCTTCACTCTTCGTTCTTCATTCTTCACTTTAATCATCGCTTCCACCAGATGATGCAGGTTCTTCTCAGGCACAAATCGGCACATACCCAGGATATACTTACCCTTCTCTATCCCCAATTCCTTGAAATATTCTGGATAGTCGCAGATTTCCGGCTCAGAGACACCATTATATATAAGGTGTACATTCTTCGTCCTTCCATATTTACGGGCAATGAGATTCTTGATGACGTTCGAGATGACGATGACATCATCGGCAAACATGCAGCCCATACGCTCACCCATCTTCAGAATCGTTTTGGCAGCAAATCCCCACTTGTCCCTGTCATAATCAGGACCATGATGCGTAAACACCACCTTCATGCCCAGCAATTTGGCGTATGGCACCAGCAAGGCAGGACCGATGGCATGGATATGCAATACATCTGCACCCAACTTCTTCGCCTCATTGATGGCACGGAAAGTATGGATGATAGCCTCGAAACTCTTCTTTTTAGGCGAAGGAATCGTTACCAGTTTCACCCCCTTCCATTCATGCAAGTCATCCTTCACATAGTTCGAGCGACGGATCAGCGTTACGTCATACCCACGCTCCACCATTCTAGGGAACAATTCCTCACAATGCGTCTCCACACCACCCATGATATTCGGGATACCACGAGTACCTGTCACTACTATCTTCATAATGTCACCTCCTTCAAAACACCAATATATCTTTTTCGAAAAATCTCAGTCGAATAATCATTCTGCAAATGTTCTTTGCTATATTTTCCCATAGCTTTGCACAAATGCCCATCATTCAACAAATCCAAGATTCTATCCGCAAGATCCTTATAATCTCCTATTGAGGTCAAAAAACCATTTTTGTTATTTTCAACCAAATAGCCATTATCACCAACATTCGTGCAGACAATAGGCATATTGGCATTCATACCTTCCATGATAGAATTACTTGTTCCCTCGAACAAGGAAGATGAAAGGTAAATATCGGCCTCATTAAGTAATTCCGGGATGTTATGAGGATTAATATAGATAGTAGTCACATCTTCAATACCATATTGTTTAACCCAACTTCGAATTTGAGTTTCTAACTCGCCATATCCCACAAGATCAAAATGTATATTAGTATATTTCTTTTTGACCTCGACTATAGTCTTAATAGCAGTTTCATAATCCTTTTGAGCAACGAATCTTCCAACTGTTATGATATGTTTTATCTCTTTTGAAGCCTTCTCTTGATAAGGCTGAATGTTTTCAAAAGAATTCGGAATTACTTCAATCTTGACCTTTCTAAACCCATGAGCGGAAAAGTTCGTTTTACCAGAATAGCAGTTAGCTATTGCTTTTGTTGCAATCAAGTTAGTCATCACTCTATCCGCAAAGAGTTTCAGAGGCGGAAGTTCAGCATTACGCAACCCCGTATAGACATTCATCTTATGAAAGAACGATGCCATACTGGCGTAAGCATTAGCCGCCGTCAAATAAGAAAATATGGCAGAGATATGGTTTATCTTGAGATATTTGACAAACTGGTTGAATCTGCAAAAATGTCCTCCACGGAACATCACCACATTCACCCGTTTGTCCTCTCTCAACAAGTCCAAATACTTTTGGTGCAATTTATCACCATTCAAGATGATAAAGTGTACCTCATAATCACCAGCGAGTGCCTTAGCCAACAAAACAGCTTGTTTCTCCGCACCGCCGCTGGTGAGATTTTTTACAAAAACAGCAATACATTTATTCATGATTACCAGTTATAAAACTTTACGATATAAATTTTTCCTCAGGTAATTTTTCCAATAGTTTGCGTTTAGCCTTGAATGAAAGTCCATAAGACTCAGCATTGTATTTTTTATTTCTCTCATAGTATTCTTTACGAGAACAAATTACTTTTGCAGGATTTCCACCCACAACGCTATCACTTGATACCGACTTAGTGACAACACTACCAGCAGCTATCAATACATTGTCATCCACTGTTACGCCAGGCATTACCAGAGAATTGTTTCCTATATAAACATTATTACCTATTTTTACTTTTCCAAAGCAATCGAATGACGAATCCAAGCCTCTTACCACATTCGACCCTCCATGAGTGAAAAATTATACATTCTTCGTGATTTGGCACCTAGCACGCAAGTTCATAGGGAAAATACGCAAGCATACTGCTGTGCTTGTTCCAATAATAAATCTATATTCATTAGGGTAATTTTTATTGTTTATCCAGATAGTCAATAATTGCTTCTGGAGAAACATATTTCTTGTAATATGCAGAAGCATTTACTTCAAGCATTTTTCTTTTCTCGATATTTTTAGCCAATAGCACAATAGCATCTTCCAATTTTTTTTCTGAATCAACAGATACCATCAATTGTTTTCCATTACCAGGAAGTTCGTTATATAAAGGTGCAGATATTATAGCCTTTCCCATCGCCAAAAACTCACCTAATTTCCAGCCATGACAGTTCAAGCAACTTGGCACATTGTAAACAAACATAGACTGCCTTGTCTTTACAATATAATCTTTCAGTTCTACACGTTGAGACAACAACAAGTCTTCATACCCGTCCTTTGCCGCACTATTACCAGACTGACTGATATAAAAACCACCTTCAAAGTCAATCCCCAACTTTTTACAAGTCCTCATAAACAAGGCTCGAAGAGGATTTGTATGTTCTATACAGTTTTTGTGTCGCCACAACGTACTAACAAAAAACACATAGTTATTGCGCTCCTTGATAGAATTTAGATGGTATTCATTGTAAGGTCTTCGTCGATACCAAGTCAACAGATAGTCACGTAAAAAATCCTTAGCATTTACGTTAATGCCAAAATGACCTTTCTTGATTACCAACAGATTAGAGAACGCATTCCATAATGTTTGACTAAGGTTATAATATCTGATGCCAAATCCAGGAGCAATCAGACGTAACTTAGACTTATCAGGCACTATGGTTTCCGTTTCATTCACATTGATTTTGGCATATACATCCGCCCAATCATAAAAGCTATCTATAATAGAAGTTTGATCCCGATAATCTATGACTATTTTTCTTGCCCCCCCCAGAATTGCCTTTTACCATATAACAGAGCAACCTATCATTGGAATGCGCCAATTCATCAAACGGTAGGTCTGCAAAGCATATCTTCTTAAACTTACAGTTAGCATAAACCTGATGCAAACCATATAGATAGAAAGAAGCGTAATAGTAACTAAAACGAGGATCAATAATTATTTCTTTCATTGTCTAAGCTATCACTTTATTATTTTCACAAAAAGAGAATTATAATCATGAGCACACTTTTGTATAGAGAATCTACTTTCAAAAGTGCGATATAAATTGTCTCCCGAAATTTGGTTACGCTCTTTCAAGAAACGACGTATAAGCAACTTGTAATTTTCAACAGAAAAATCAGAAGCCACAAAACCATTTTCCCCATCATTGATTATATCAACAATGCCACTGACAGGAGTACTCACAGGAATACATTTACATGCCATTGCTTCTATTAGAGTTATTGGCATACCTTCAAATAATGAAGACAAACAAAAGGCATCGCTCTGCATATAGTAGTCTGCTATATTATTTCGAGTTCCGAGGAAACGAACATTTTCTCCTGCCATATCTTTCCAAGTTTTGCCCAAAGAAGTGTCTTCATAACCAGGACCTATTATTAAAAGTTGCAAATGATACCCCTCCGCTGTCAAATCATTGACAGATTGTATCAATACGTTGAGGTTCTTTTGCGAATTGCATCTTGCAACACAGAGCAAAACAATATCATCTGAATGCTTTTTATATTCTTCTATCTCCTTCGTCACCTCATCAAACTTTGAAGTTTTTATTGGCAACATACGACCATTATAAATCAAAGTATCATTATGGAGATTAAAGAAATTCTCATATGATTCTTTATTTGATTTAGAAATTGTTACAAGATGTATTATATTATTAGAGAACAGATACTTAGCAACTTTTCTCAAATACTTGGGTATTCCGATTTCTGCCTTGTTATGCAAAGTCTGAACATATTTAGTTTTGCGATAAAAGAAAACAGCAAACAAAATAAAATTGAGTAAACAATGCACATGCACTACATCTGGTCGCAATCTCTTTATCTCTTTATAAACTTTGTAAAGATAAATGATTTTAGAATTACCATTATAACCCAAGTCTATCAGCTTCACCCTATCAGACAACTCTGCCTTATAAAAGTTTTGCTTATTATGAGGTGATGTTGTCAAGGTTAACAAATAAACTTCATTTTCTTTACTCAATTCATTGCTTAAATCTGTAACAAATCGCTCAGCCCCACCAGGGCATAAAGAGTGAATAAACTCTACTATTTTCATTTCAAATGTAATTTATGAAGTACACGATTCACATATCCCATAACAAACTGTCGTTTTGCAATACGATAAGGTTTCATATCTTCTTTATCATAAAAATACAAAGACTCACACTTACTACGGTCCTTAAACCATCTATAAAGGCTAATATGCAACTTCATAACATGAGTTATATCTGTCAATTCCACCATAGAATTAATTTGGCGCAAATTCTTGGATATTTCAACATGATAGTCTTCACCAAGCTTAGCCTTTACATAGGCAAGAGGTAAGTTTACACCTGCCACACTGAAAGCAAATGTTGTTGCATCATTACGAAGATTCGTCTCCACGAAATAGTACTTGTTAGCAGCATAAATTAACTCCATACCGAATAATCCTTCATAGTTAACTTCATCAACAAATCTCTTTACAGAATCAGTTACTTGCTCAGGCAACTTGGATATTGGGTAAATGGTAGCAAAGGTTGTTCCACCCATTCTATCTCGCAATTTACGAATAAATCCAGGTATGATTGTTTCTCCATTAATACGCAAACCAACAACGACTATCTCATATTCTCGCTTCACAAATTCCTGTACTTGTACTCTTGCCTGAGAACCAAAACCTTTCAGCCCTTTGTTCAATTCTTCTTGATTTTGACAAATGCAAATCTGAGATTTTTGTCCTGCGATACTACTTAACGGCTTACATATACAAGGATATGAATCAAATTGTATGTTTGCTACACTTTCTTCTTTTACAGAAGATTTTGGCACACATAATCCACACTGTTCAGCGAGCTTTACTTGAACTTGTTTATCCATGAAATGTGTCATACGCCCTTTCTCGCCCGCACTGAAGAAGTGATAATAATCTTTTAATTCATCGTAATAAATATCAAAGCAATGAGCAACTTCATCACAACAACTGATGACAATAGGCTTTTCAGAATTGCTTCGCTTTGACTTCAAAATATCAAAAATTTCTTCACAGTTACTAGTACTTGTATAATTTGTAACATACTTTGAATAACGAATATAGCTATTGTTATCACCATATATATACAAATCAATACCATATCCAACCTTACCAAGGCAACGCACCATGGTCAGAGTATTATGGTGGGTAACACCTATTAATATTATATTTTTCATTTTCTAAAATTTATATGATTGATTAATGTAAACTCAAATATTCCACATGGCAAGCAACTCGCATCAAGGAATCTACGAAAGAAAAAAGATCTGCCATAAGCTTATAAAATAGTCTTATAAAACTCTATATACTTTTCTGCAATGACTTTCCACGACTTATCACCCACAAAGTAATCATTCCGGATATTATCAGCCATCTTTTCACGTCTAGCATCATCCTTCAACAAAGCAATTATAGCATCGGCAAGTGCATCCACATCTTTTGGTGGAACAAGTAAGCCCGTTTTGCCATTCTCTACCATTTCACCCAAGCCACCGACATTTGTTGCGACAACAGATTTACAAAGACTATAACTAGTCATTATAACACCACTTTGTGTTGCATCTGTATAGGGACAAACAGTAACAGAACTGTCTTGTAATAACTGTGCTAATTCTTCCATTCCTACATAACGATTAATGACTTTCATCCAACCGAAACGTGAATATGGAGACATATCAAAATAGATTTTACCACCACCTGCAATTGTAAGAGTAGCGTCAGGTACTTGTTCTTTAACTTTTATCATAGCCTTACAAAGGTACTCAATACCTTTGTAAGGAGATATTCGACCAAAGAATAGCACATTATGCCCATTACTATTACTGTTAGAATCTACAAACATAGAGATGGTATCATATACACCAAGGCTATTTATCAGAATCTGCTTAGGATTGAGTTTATAAGTAGCACAAAATCTATCCGTCTGTTTATTATTCAACAAAACAATTTTTTGTACACATCTCATTGCTATCTTTCTATTAACGGAACTTTCAATGCTGAATTCTCCAGAATGGACAAATGGATCATGAACAGTTAACACCATTTTTTTTCCAAACAAAATATAAAGCAATAAATTCCATTTACCCAGCATACAGTCTGTATGAATAACCTCAAAATCATTAGCTTTAATTAAACTTATAAGCTGTCGAGTTAATTTCAAAGCCTTCAAAGAAGAATCTTGCATAACTATTTGATTAGCAATATATACCTTGCTCATATCCATATAACTCTCATAAATTTTGAGTTCAGGATATCTAACAGCTGGAAATATTGTATTTTCCTGTATTTGCTCTTTAATATTAAAAAGCGTACTCTTCAAACTATATGGTGCTAATTTTATGATGTATGTAACATCATGTCCAGCATCTTGTAAAGCCTTTACTAGAGGGAAGTCACAATCTGCAAAGAACGGAGTACTATAATATAGAATTTTCATGAAAATATAAAATTAGAGATTCTTATGAAGTTTCTTCAACAATAAAGGAGAAATGAGAAATAACAACTGTCTCACCAAATGGAATACTTTTCTATCATAAAAAAGATTATTTCGAACGTCTCGTTTAAACAATGGAATCAATTCAGTTAATCCCATCTTATTACCATCAGTTCGTATGAAATCATAACTTAAAGGATTCCAGATATAAGAAGCCATACCGTATTGACAATAAGACAAAGCCTCTTTATCTTTACTTTGAACCAAACCTTCACTAAAAATTCTGTATCGCCTATAGATTTCAATTTTAGAAAGACAACGTTTTTTGAGAAGTGTTTCGTCTGTTGTTATACTTCCATTACTTCTCCTAAGATAACAGTAAATCACCTTTGGAATAATAGAAACATTCTTTGCATTAATCAACATTCTAGGGGCAAATTCCTTGTCCTCATGATATATGCCTGGAACAAAAAGCATTTTTTTAGACAAAAGAAAATCTCTGCTGATTACATATTGCTGCATAGGCGTAATGTCAATACCATATTTTTTTTGATAAAGAACTACATCTGTTCCTGAAATCTGTTCTTCATTCTTATTATCATGAAAGGAACGCTCAAGCAGAATTCTTCCTTCTTCGTCATACTCACGAATTTTATACATTAAAACATCCTTCTCTGAATGTTTTAAATATTTTAACATAAAGTGTAGTGACTCTTTCTCTACCCAATCATCAGAATCAACAAACCAAACATATTTGCCTTGTGCTGCTTTCAAACCAGAGTTGCGAGCAACAGATAAGCCTTGGTTCTCTTGATTGATGATTTTCAGGTTATCATACTTAGCAACAAACTCATTCACAATTGACATAGAATTGTCTTTAGTGCCATCATTGACTACAATGACTTCTACCTCATTATTTGGAAAAGTCGATTTATAAATGCTTTCCAACGTCTTCCGAACATACTTCTCTACATTATAAACCGGAATAATTATTGAAAGGATTATCATATTTCTAAATCTAAAGCATTTTTTAAAAAAGAAAGCGAAGCTTGCCTTTTCTTATCCAAAATTTCAGTAACTGCATGCTCATCAAATGAAGCTCTTTCAAATAGATTATCATACTTATCATCTGTGACCGTTACGATATGGTTTTCTAACTTTACCGACTTTAAAAAAGAGCATATACGATCATCTGACTGGTCACGTTTTTCTATCATAGATATAAAAGGGGTTCCCATATTTACAGCAAAAGCTGTACCATGAAAGGAAGACGTAACAAAAACTACAGCATTTTTTACTAACCATAAAAACTCATATACTCCGATACCTTGCGATTTTTTCATGTGCCACACATTGCCATCAAATTCTTTAAAATCTCGTCCCAATAGAACTACAGGATAATTATACTCCTTTTGAAGATTGCAAAGCAACGATGCCATTGCCGGTCTTGGATTATAAGTATAATCCAACAAATAGCACAGGATAAATTTTGACGGCAGTTTTTTCTTCCAATGTGCCTTTTCGCTTAATTTATTCCATGCCTCTTTTGGCAATAGCAAAGTTGGATCAAGCACAACAGGAGCCTCTCTACCCAAAAGTTTCTTAACAAGAACACTTCCATTCTTCTCTCTTACTGAGATGACAGAATATCTGGAAAGATTTTTTTTATAAAGTTCTTCATATTTCTCGGGTATATTATCAACGGAAAAGGAAGAAGAATATGCAATTCGTTTCTTATCATCAGGAGCAAAATCCAGCATATAGGAAGGATCAGCACACATCGTTTTCCAATTCCATATCTGGTCACTTCCAGAAACATAAATATCATATATAGGAGGAATCGTATGCAATGCATTAAAAGAGGAATATCTGCGAGATGTTCGAACTTCATTACAAACAAATTGATCTATCAAATCATTTAATCTCGGAGGTTTTAAGCCGAAAATTCTTAGTATACGGCTTTTAAGAGTAACCTTGCCAGGAATCCATGACCCTCTTTTTATATGCCATTCATTGGGGTAAATATAGTCTATACATTCACAGTTATAGCCTAGATTTGCAATAACATGCTGTAGAGCATACCCTTGCATAGCTGATCCCCAATTGGGCAATCTATGCACAGTAATAATACCAACACTTTTCATACAAATTTAAAATATTTTAAAAAAAGACGTTTAACTTTGGCAATTCTTCTTTGTCTTGTTAAAAACTTAATTTTATAATGACAGGCATCATCTATTGTTTTCTTATCATTTTTCAACAAATCCATAATATGCTCAAAGTAACTTTGATATTTCGGAGAATCTTTCATTTGACCTTCAGCCACAAGAGAGAAAGGATGAGAAACTAATTCACAGTTAATATGTTTTAGGACCTCATCTCCCTTTTCCGTAAAAGCAATAGCACAACTAACACCATCTTCATTATCTTTATAAGTATTTCCCCATAAGTCACCAATACGAATATCTGCAGACGAACGATCGTACTTATATTTGCATTTTCCAAAACACTGTTTTCCTAAACAGCAGTCTCCAAGAAACAACGAATAAAACATGTCACCCTGTGAGCGTCTAGATTCTAAATAACTTTTTTTTTCCCTTATTAACATATCATAAGAATCATGCCAGTCTATCTTCACCCCATGCTCTTTGCCATCGATACCCATAGCCCATGAATCATGCCATCCAGTCCACTTGTTACGCCATGATGCATAAGTAATTTTTCCTACTTTTTTTTCTGCCCATTCAGTGTACTTTTTCCACAATAACATAGAAGGAACACCATGGCAGAAGAAATCCAATAACACGAAATTATCCTCACAATGAAATCTTTGAATATAACGACGGAAAGAATCTATCTGGCAAGGCGTACCTGTAACCAGATACTTTTCTTTTCGACTGATGGCTTTAAATCCATCCACAGTATAACTTTGGATGTATTTGCTACCTGCACTTTGGACAAGTTCATCCACAGTAGAAGCTATATAATGCTCAGCCCTATTCTTCTCGGCATCATAACGCACACCACAAACTTTATAACCTCGTTCTATAAGATACTTTCCTATCTCAAAACCTGCACCTCCAGAAGAACATTTTCTTCTTATTAAATGATCTTTACTCCAAGCTGCATAGCTATTAATAGTACAATCTTTCAAAGAAAGCTCATCATGCAAATAGGCACATACATCAAGACACAAACCGCAAGTAGAACACTTTGCCTCATCCGTTATGTGGGGTTCATAAAAGCCATCAGTATTTTGTCTTATTTCTATTATTTTACGTCCACATATTGTAGCACAAACTCCACAGCCATAACAGTTTTTTACAGTAGAAATATTTTTCATAATTTGATTAATCCTAACTTATTAATTGAAATTCGTTTACCCTTACATTCAGACAGACAATCATCTATAGCCTTAGTTAATATTGATAGCCAAAAGATTGGATATACCTCATTTATATCAATAAATGCAGATATTATCTTTCCTGTCAAAATTGCAATAGGAATAAAGACTAATGCTCTATATTTCTTTTTATTGAACAAATATAAAACAATTTGAATATTAAATAATCCATAAGCTATAAATCCAAACAAGCCTCTGTCAATCATTATTATATAGATACAACTTTCAGCACCCAACAATTGTGCTGTTTTTTGCATCGCCTCACCAACTGCACCTATTCCATTACCAAATAACGGACTTTTTTCAAAATATATATAAGCTGCTTGATATTGAGACATACGCATATTAACATCGCTACCACCTGCTTCATCACTATGAATAAAACTATCCCATATTTCATTAAATAGTTCCTGGTTATTTTCATACACAAACAAGGCTATTACAAAAAGTAATATAACATACTTTAGTTTTGTTGTATAATTCATAATCAACGGAATAAGTCCTATAACGACAGCAGTATATACAGACCTCGTTCCTGTGGATAACACTCCAACAAATAAAAAAGCACATAGAATATATGAAAAAATAGGAATTTGGATTCGTCGATAATACATACAAAAAAGCAATGTAATCATCATAAATCCGCAAACTACACCATACGTACTACACCATGCCGTTAATGAACGGCAACGATATAATCCAAATCTCAAATAATCTTCACGAACCTCAGCAAATTGCATTATATTATTCGATTCAAGATACAAAGAAACTGGATTATACCCTAAAGCTAATTCCAATAGTCCAACTGAAACAATAACTATGGAAAATATGGTAAGATTGACAAGCATAAAATTCCAATAGTTTTTTATTTTATCTTTTGCTATCCAAGCAACAAAAGGAAATAAAAACATGCCAATTATCCCACCTAACACACCTAATTTTAAACTAAAACCAGGAAGTACAAATGAAAGAATTAATAATATGTAAGATTTTACAAATGGGAAATTACCAATTCGAATATCTTTCACATATAACTTATGGATAAAGAATATAAAAGCAGCAAGTGAAGACATATTCCAAAGCGTAAAATCCTTTCCTACAATAACATGCATAAATACAAGAGACCAAGTCATTATAAAAACGCATGCTTTATAAAAAGATTTATACAAAAAACATACTAACAATATTAAAAATATATAACCAAGCATAATACGCCTAAAATATCTTTTTATTTATTAATGTACTAAATCAACGCAAATATTTATTAATAAAATCTCGAGAACGATCCCTCTCAAGTTTCATTATCATATTCACCTTTTGATGAGGAATCTGACTTCCCATCAATGTATCAAAAGAAACCTTCAAATCAGGTGATAATAAATGTTCTATAGTTTGATAAGTATTGAGCAAATCTATAATTCTACTACCTCTTTGGTTGGTAGGTGCGATGTAGGTATAGAAATTATTCGCTCCCATAATCAATGAGAATACCGTGCAATGGAAAGAATCGGTTATAACCAATTCTGCATTTTCAATATATCCCAGGAATTCTCTAGGCCCAGCATCTTTCACTGCTGTATAACTACCATCTAACACATCAGGTTGAACTTGTCCTAATTCAATCAAAGGCAATCCACTTTGTTTGCTAAGCTGAAGACAATACTCTAAGATTTCAGGTCTATGCTGCAATGTAAACATTAAAATATACTTACTTTGCTTTGGCTTTACTGCCATATTCTTCCATTCCTTGGGGTCTAATAAAAACGTAGGATCTGCTACCTGATTCACTTTTTTATCTGCCAACAACCCCTGCAATAGGCATTGTGCTTGGTATTCTCTAACAGATATATCATCATAAAGATTCAGCCATTTTGCAAAATCTTTCTTCTCGTTATCTCTTAAATCGGTAATACCAACACTTGTTGCATAGGATATTTTCTTTCCTTGTCCATTTGGAACGAATGTCAAGAAATATGGTTCCAGACAATAAGCCTGTGTAGGATTCCATAACTGATCACTCCCTGAGATATACAAATCATACAATGGAGGATTGGCATATAACTCATCGACACCACGATAAGGTTTAGACAACTTGATTACAGAGTTAAATTCATCGAATTTCTTGATTGCTGAAGGAGAATATAAAGAAGGTTTCTTAGGCTTAATGCCCATAAGACTCTTCACATTTCTTTTTATCTTTGATAGCAAACTACGTTTTACTGATCTGCAACTAACATATTTCTTACTCGGTATATAGTCTTCATAAGCAAAAGGTCGATGTAAATCTATGATTTCAACATCATTTCCTTGCTGTTGAATATACCGATATAAAGCATACGACTGAAGACAGGCTCCATAATTAGGAGAGTTATGAATAGTTATAATTCCAACTTTTTTCATTTTCTTAATAAAGTACGTTTAATTTTAGACAAGACTCTTCGCGGAAAATTGAGTATTTTCATTCTCGTTTCTCTTCGCTCATGAAGTTTTATCACTTCTATCATTGTCTTTTCAAAATCACCATGATTTTTAACTATCAATCTTTCAAAATCAAAACGGGCAGGTTTCTTTTGCGAAGGTTGTCTCAACTGCAAATCTCCTTCTATCGGCTCTCTTACAGGACGCTCTTCTGCAAATATATGATGGCCATCAATAAGTTTCTTGATGAAACTTTCACCCTTTGGTGTATTAACCAATACACTTGATACTTTAATTGCATTAAAACTGCAAGGAGCCTTTTTCCCTAGACCTTTATAGTCACTCAATGTTACATCGGAAATACGCTTATCTCGTGCAAAATGACAATGATAGCAGTTCTCACGATAAGTAACGGTACGATGGTAACCAAACTGGTAGGTATCCCCATCTTTAGTTCGCTGAGCATAGAACCTCTGATTGTCTGAATTATATAAAGTGAAAGTAAATGTATAAGTGTATGTCTCGGGATCTCTGAAAGACATTCTTACAGCTTTTTCGCCAGAGTTTTTCTCTAAAGTACGAATATGCTGCAACAGATAATCATGGGGTGTCGTTCCGTGGCACACAACTTCCATAAGCAACAAATTCTCATGATCTCTAAATATCTTTCTCAATGCAGCGACTTGACAAGGTAATCCTATCACCGCAACCTTCTCACCTTTTTTAAGCAACTCTTTTATCTTTGGGAACAACGTATAGGCCGAACTAAAGACATACTTTGAATTCTTAAAATCAGCAATTGCATCTGCATTATCAGCTACATCTAAAGTAACTGCAAAATCTTCATTTTGCTTTGCACCGGCAATAAGATAACCTTCTTGCAATGCTTCTTTATATACCTCAGCTGCAATACCACCCGAAGCACTTGTTCGACGTTCTTCCTCGTCATTACTCCAAGCTGCATACGCCTTTTTAGGCTCATGATAATCCAACGGAGACAATATTGGACAAACCTTCTGACAGCGCTTACACGATATGCAATCCCTGTCATCCATTACAGGATACATTCTGCCCAAATCATCTTCCCGCATGGAGATACATAACTTAGGACAAACAAAGGCACATGCACCACATGCAGTACAATTTTCTTTTGATGCTAATTGTATCATCTATGTAGTTTATTATTAATTATTTCTTGAATAGCTCTCTTTTCTCCTTTTGTTAAACCTAAAAGATAGATAAACAACAATGTAGAAAGCAATGAACTCAACACAACAATGCAACAAGTTAGGAACGATGATTCCATAGTTACATGTAAAAACGATGGCAATACTGCCGATAATGCAGCTATCACCAAGGAAAGCAGCAAGACATTCTTAATATATTTCCATACCGGAAAAGATTCTATCAGATGTCGTACAATCCATATACGGATAAACAAAGCTAACGTTGATAAACACAATGATACAACGAATACGATATTAGGACTACAATCGAAGAACTTCAAGAAACAATAAGAAATTGGAACATTACATATAATTAATGTACCAACTACCGATTGATAAAGTTTGATACGTCCTGTAGCATGGCAAGTTGTCATCAGAGGTGAAGCCATAAAGTCTATAGCAGAAATCAAAACTACCATTCTCGTAAACGGCACCACATAATCAGGCAATTGTCCCAACCAAAGCTGTATGATATATGGAGCTTCGATGATAATAGGTAAGGACAATAGGAATATCAAGTAAAATGAGAATTTTGAACTTCTGAACACAAGTTTGAACATATTATCCAAGTCACCCTGTGCATAATACTTTGTAATCTGCGGTCGAACTGCCGTATAGAAGTTTGTAAAGAACTGAGTAATTGCATTATTTATCTGATAGGCAATACCACGAGATGCATTTACGGCTGGATTGAAGAACATATTCAGAAGGATATTTAATCCCTGCCCCTTAACTAAACTAGACAAAGAACCAAACAGATTCCATCCTGAATAGGACATCAACTGCATAAACAAAGGTTTATCCCAATAAAACTGGAAACGAGACTCCTGGTAATTCTTGATGCAATAAATACGATATATCATTGTAATAACGATACTCATCAACAAATAAAGACCTCCATATATAATCAATCTATCCAAAGGAATAACCAACAAGAGATAAACTATAGCCAATTTCAGAACGACCTCCAAAATACTTATATAAGCATAGATATTCATTTTTTCTCTTGCTATCAGTACTGCGTTATAAGGATTTGCCATCAGTGTATTAACACAAGAAATAATGGAAAACTGATATACCCAGTTGGCTGCAACTATTCTATCTTCCGGAATCACCAGTTTGTTGTTAAGGAACCACAGACCTATGGTCTCTGCCAATACCAAAAAGATTCCTGATAATATCAGGTAAATCAAGAAACAAGTTGAGAAAACTTGTTTCAATCTTACCATGTCTCCCTTTCCTAATTCAAATGTTAGATATCGCTGGGTAGATACAGACATTGCACCATTGAGGATTCCCATCATGGCAACAATTCCACCCACAACATTATATATACCAAAACCTTCTACTCCCAAAGTCTTCAATACCACACGGCTGGTAAATAGACTTACCGCCATAATGAAGAACATTCTAAAGTAAAGAAGCAATGTATTCTTCGCTATTCGTTTATTATTATCTGATATTTGATTTGACATTTACTTTTTCTTTTCTATTAATTTTAAAAACTCATTTCTATCATTCTCCCAAATGGTGTCATCCTCAACCTCTGGTAAAGGAAAGAACACAATCAAATGATCCTTCAGCTGATTCAACTTACAGTTTTTACTCGCTTTGAATCATTCAGTATCACTGCCATCTTTCTAGGATTGCCAGCACCTTTTATCTCTGGTACCCTAATGTTCGCAACATAGCCACTAAAGAAGAAGATATTGCTTCATCTTCAGTAGAATGACTTATAAAGAACATTGATTTTTTGTCAACATACAACATTACATCCACCTTATATTATTCTTTCTTTTATCGGTCCAGTATACGTAAATCGAGGAATAATACGACTATAAAAGTCTTTTTCCTTTTTAGGCCATTCCCTCAGAAAATTCTCCTTTTCATGATCAGTAAACTCTATAATTGGCTTATCCAATAATTCTATGTTCTCTGCAAGCTTCCATGAAGCTAATATATCTCTATGAGTTGTACTAAAGTAACGAGCAAGAGTATAATTATAGGCTGCTCTAGAAAACGACGTTGTTTCTTTTATTACCTTTGCTTTATCTTGCAACAACTCATAAGGAAATAGTTTCTTTGAACGATTGGCATAATTGAATATCAATTTAGAGACTTCCGGGTCATGACGAAACTTTACTTGCTTTGGACATAACTTGTTGAAATCCTGATTTTCTGTCATTTGTAAAACAAAGCCAGCTTGCTCACCAGGTCTAGAAAATGGCTGAAGACCTACCGCACGCAATTTACGTTGGATAGCATTCTTGCCAGGAAACATATCCCTAACAGGAAGCTCATACTCATAAAATACGCCATAACTATCAGTATCCAATATAGGTTCATAAACACCATTAACAAACTTGGTACAAGCAAAAAATGCTGCAACCCATTTGTTTATCGTCAAATCCAACAGTTCGGTACAAATACCATAATGTTGAGCCAAAGCCAAATAATCTATAGACAAGCTAATATGCCTTTGAGAACCATCAGGATATGTTAGAAATGTCTTATTCTTAAAAATATCAACCATAGGATGTTGTTTCATCACTATTTCCAACTCACAGGCACGTAATCTCTCCTGGAAGACTTTAGACGGAGCCATACCCTTCCGGAACAAATTCGGCTTGCAAACCGGATAATATGACGATTGTCCTCGGAAATATGTAAATGGTAATAAGCCCAATGGCCAAAGTTGCGCACTTCCATCCTCTACTACCATGGGTTCAAAAAAGCCCTCTTGGTAATGTGTTGGGAATAACCCTTGAAACTTATCTTGCTTTAACTGGAACATTTCCTCGCGCAAAGCGATATCTTCCAAAATATCAAGTAAAGTAGGAAGTTGTTGTAAATCTGTATGCGTCATAAGTCCTTAAATTGTTTCATTGACTGCAAAACTGCTTTGATTTTTACAGAATCATTCATCTTGATTGCGGCTTCGTGATAGTTAGACTCATCTGCTAAAATAGAATCAAAATTCTTCTTATCAAACAGTTTAAATACAGAAGCAGAACGTCCTCTTGATGGCTCTCCATTTACAGACAGACAAATTCTTAAGAAAATCTCTCCTTACATTTCAGACATTTGATAATTTCATCAAGAAACTCTTCACAATACTTCTTTTCCCAAGAGTAATCTCTTTGGAAACGAGGTATCATGAATTGCCTCCCAGACTTTAAAAGTGCCTTAATAGTTTTATCTGCAGGTTTTATATTCATGATTCTCTAATTTAAAATTATGTTACTCGCTTGAAAATCTTCTATCTAAATAACATATTTTATAGCCCGCGCATTATCCACCTACGGATTAATCTCATGATATGAATCAAATAAGAGAGTATGAATCATACCATAAAAACTTAACCTTGCAAATTTTATATTCCATATCAGTTTATTTATTGTAACTCCTTTAACACTATTCCGAATCAATATTTTTTTCAAATGATTTTATTTCTTCCTTTCTCCTACTATCATCCCTAAAAAACTAGGGAGATACTTTTGTAGGAACCAATAGATGGCGATACAAAAGAGCACACAGACCAAAGGAGATGCAAGATAATTGAAGGTCATCACATACCAACTATCACTCACAGGTGTTACCTTATCAGCAAGAATTGCTAACTTGCTGAATACCGTTATCACATAACAGAGGATGAATGGATGAAGAGCGTAGATGAAGAACGAAGTTCTTGCTAACTTTTTGTTTATGTTGTAAAGCTTGGGATACTTACATAATGCTGATGCCAATAGAATGAGGGCAAAGCTCTGGAAGATTACCAACAACGGATGAATCATCTTTGATGTCTCGTCTCCCATTGCAGAACCTGAATATGTTTGGGATACAATCAAAACCACTGCCACTGGGCATAAAATCTTTTTCCACATCCAAAGCACATCGGTAAAATCTTGCTTTTTGACAGCAAAGTAGGCTCCTAAGCTAAAGAATAAACTGGCACATGTAAACGTACCACTCATCCATGAGACTCTGATATCAAATACATATATCGCAAGCAGTAATATGATAAATATGATTTTAGTCTTCTGAATAAGCAAATAGATAACAGGTGAAATTATGACCATCATAATCAGGTCTCTCATATACCAGAAAGGGAGTAGTATAGGTCCACTGTTGTGAGTCTCTATCCCTAACCAAGTGATTCTTTCTGCCCAAACACTACAATCCCATAGCATGTGCAGATAACCATTTTCCTGGAAGAATTCCAAGATGCCTGTCCACGACTTACCATGCAAGAGAATACCACCAATCTTAAATATCAAAGTCCAAAGAATAAACAATAATATCCATGAGAAATAAGGTATCACTAAACTATGCAATCGCTTCCGTAATTTAGAAACATAAACAGCCTTATTATATTCCTCCACCTTAAGGAACAAGAGATAACCTGATATGATGAAGAAGATGGGCACAGCACTTCCAGCTATCACTACGGAAAAGAAGAGCCTAATATAATTATAGACAGCCAATCCAGTTAAGCCACCAGCATGAAGCTCCACAACATCAATATCTGCTCCAAAACCATGCACAAATACTACAAGTATCGCGAGAGGGAATCGCAACATATTGATACTCTCAGAGCCCCCCCCAGACCGTCCGAAAACCTTGTTTTTCTGCTGTTTATCACTGTTTTGAGGGCATATAATGCCCTCTAAGCTAGTCTGGGGACCAGCTCTAAATTTTCGATTTCTAATAAAATTCATAATTGATGTGCTCAAATCGAGCGAAAATAAGTGATAGGAGGTCTAAAAATTAAGTTGTGGGGACCTCCTTCTTCCCCTTATGCCATCTTTGCGATCAATTCGCCAAGCATAGAAATGGCTCTACGCATGTTAAAGTAGAGGCAGATGAGGACCATTTCGGCCTCCACCTTAACCTTCGTTTTCAACAAAAAACAATATGCCCCTAAGGTTCTATTCATCGTTCCAAAAGGATGTTCAGAGAGACACATTCTTTGCGCCATCTTCTTCTTTTCTAGATGAAGTTTGTATGTCACAATCTTGTGTTCTTTGTCTTCTCGCTTCATCCTCGTTTTAGGAGGTTCCTGACCTTACTGAAGAAAGGTCTTATTCTTAAAAATATCAACCCTAAGATGTTGTTTCATCACTATATCCAACTCACAGGCACGTAATCTCTCCAGGAAGACTTTAGATGGTCCCATCTCCTTACGGAACAAATTCGGCTTGCAAACCGGATAATATGACGATTGCCCTCTGAAATATGTAAATGGTAATAAGCCCAATGGCCAAAGTTGCGTACTTCCATCCTCAACTACCATGGGTTCAAAAAAGCCCTCTTGGTAATGTGTTGGGAATAACCCTTGAAACTTATCTTGCTTTAACTGGAACATTTCCTCGCGCAAAGCGATATCTTCCAAAATATCAAGTAAAGTAGGAAGTTGTTGTAAATCTGTATGCGTCATAAGTCCTTAAATTGTTTCATTGATAGCAAAACTGCTTTGATTTTTACAGAATCATTCATCTTGATTGCGGCTTCGTAACACACATCCAGCATTTTCCGAACAGTAAGGAAGTCTTTTTTACAAATAGCATGCCCTGCAATATTCTGAGCTATATTAAAAACTTTATCATAAGCATGATGGGTTCTGAAAAATCTGAGTGCTTCATACAAAGACTTATCATCATCCAGAACCATGCCACGACATTCGTCATAAAAAGCCTTCTCAACATCTGATTGCAATTTACATCTATCGATTGACAGAACAACATCTTTCGCATCTTTTTCGAAGACAGACATATCCACACCTCTATCTGCATACTTCAACATTAATCTATTATCGACATATGTACGTCTAAGCTTTGCACTTAACGCTTGGTGTGAATCTCCATTCCGTTCTGCTATGATTTGTGCTTGCCATATCATAGATAATCCTAATGCTGGATGAGAAGAAACCAAAACATTTCCAATATTCAAATACGTTTCTGCTATTTCTCGCTCATCCCTCATTTTCTCAGCATAGCCTAATGCCTGAGACAATTGCTCTAAGTTACCCTTTATTCCATCAAATTGCAAGTAAGGATTTTCCAGTTCTCCGAGCATCCGATTAATTCTTGCAAGATGGTATGGATTTTGGGTATGATCCAACAAACCGTATAATCTAGACTTAGTGCTGTCTGTTTTTCCCAAACGCATATCCACGTCAGCTTCACAGATAGCAACAGAAATGCCTATATCACCATATATCATATTGGAAGGACAGAAATACCGAAAGAGTCTTAGCGAATTCAAGACCTTAGGTATATCTTGTTGATTCAAATATAAACAGGCACGATTATGAAGATAAACAAGATATAGTTGTGGCGAGAAACCTCGTTCCTGCAAAGAACAATGCTTCAAGTCTGACAAGCCCAACCATTTATAGATAAAATCATCCAACTGGTTAGCATTATCAAAATCCTTATCCTGTTGCAATCTTTCAACCTGATTGGTAAGAACCATTAGAATTTCATCATTGCTCATAATTCAAACAAATTATCCAAATGTAACAATCACGAGAAACCATTAAAGTTCAGGATTCAAGTGGTCTCATACTATTCTTTTGCAAACTGTTTTAAGAACAAAGTTTGTATAGCCTTACAGTAATTACGTGCGGTGCGGATATAAGTATCCACCTGATTATATGTATATGTACTATCTGACATAATGGTCTCGACATCATACCAAATTCCATCCATCAACGTATGAAGTTCAAATAGAGATTCCTTACCAAAAAATACTTCATATTTTTTGAGCAAGTTGTTCATCAACAAAAGCAAATCTAAAGCATTATCCTTTATATTCTTTCGTATTCTATTATATTCATCTGTCGTTGTTTTGATGAGTTTATCATCTATCTGCTCGTACTCATTCACGCATTTTGTTGAATACTCAACCATCTTGAATAATTGATATTCGAGAAGAGGGCGTGAGGTTAAAAATGGATTTTGGGCAACCTCCAATTCCTCCCAGTCACTCAATATTTTTATATTCATGGAGAGAGTATTGACGAAAGACTGCAAATTATATACTATTTGCTGTTTTCTCATCTCTTCCATTTCATTTTTAATCTTCCTTGTACTTTCTTGCATATCTTCCCGAGCCTGCTTCAAATGCTCTTGAAAGCTTACACTTTGCCCAATACTTAATGCAACAGGCAATATAGTACATATTGCAGCTATAATACCTATCCATATTGAGAGATTTTGATCGATTAAACTCATGGCTGTACCAACATCTCCGCTACCAACTGGTATCTCTTTTAATTGCGAAATATGATAGGAGGTGTAAAATAGTGCTGCCGCAAAAAGGACAGAAATACCTATCATCCATCTCAATAAATATTTAGAACCCTTCATCTTTTGTTGCGTTTAAATTCACTTAACACTGGATAATATCTGATTCCTCCATCATCTGAATAGTTTCCATTAAACCATGATTTTACATATCTACAATCTAACAATCTTGCCATCGTTGCAGAAGCAAATGGAGCTTTTTTCAAGAACAATGTGTTCATGAATTGCTCATCATGGGTAAAGAATATAAGTTGAAGACTGTTTTCATTACCCAAAAAGGTCCTAGCTCCTTGCGACAACACCTCGAAAAAGCGGTAAAGAAGAGTCTTGTTCTTATAGTCATTGGCATAGAATATATCATCAAAGACAAATGGGAACAGGAACTTACCCTGTTTCATCGCCTTAAAATTAAATGCTGCCAATAAACAAAGTGAGAATAATCTGAATCGAAATGTATTAAAATACTTGTTTACAGAAACGTCGTTCACTGAAATCTGAATACCAAAATCGGAAAGAACAGCACCACTTTCCACCTTTTCTATCTTTAAACTCTCGGTATCTTCGATGAAAGGTTTCAAGGTGTCTTCTATCAACTTCTTAAAATCGGTGTCCAAATACTCTTGCAATAATACAGACAAAGAACTTTTTAACGCATTATGAACTTGATCCAGTTGATGTATCAAGTCATCAATAACAATTCCATCTTGCTTGGAATCAAGTATCTGTTTCTTGGTCAAATAATCCTGTACCTTGGCAAATATCTCTTTCAAAGGAAGAGTATGACTGATATTGAATTTTAAGGTCCTTTCCAGTGACTTGGACAGATTGATAACTTCTGCACGTATCGTCTCCTGGGTTATTTCTATATTGACATCAGAACTGGCAACTGCTTTCTTGGCCTTTTTCTTGAATGGTTCCTCCTCATGATCTGCTTCGGCTTCCTGCTTTTGCAAATTCTGTCTGAATACATCCAACTGATTCTTGAAACGGTTGATGGAATCAATGTATGTAATATCTTGAGGTAATTGTTCCTGCAACTCTTCGACAATTTTCAACAAACTGTCTTTGCCATTCATGTCTTCCAGATAGTTATTCAGTTTTGCATCTAAACTTATAACTTTATCCCTAGCAGAATTGCTAAGAGTCAAGGAACTATCGAGAATCAGTTCTTCAATCTTCTTTTCCTGATCTTCAAGGTCTTCTGTCATCACAGTTTTCACCTGCTCTAACTTTTGCTTGATTTCGGTATATAAACTAGAATCTAGCACAAAGTCCATGATGTCATTTATTCCTAAAGCATAACAAAAGAAAGGAACCCAATCGATAACCTGCGTATTGACATCTATTCGGACCATACAACGTGACAGTTCATAAATACTATTCTCTGAGAAGAAAAACCTTTCAACGTTTAAACCTGTATCTTCAAAAAAACTTCTTTCATCAGACAAGGCAAATTCCCTGGTTTGCGTCTGAAGTCGAATCTCAGGATCCTTTCCCCAAGTTCGATTTACATACCAGGTTAAATCCTGAATATTTCGATAACAGGCTTCTCCAATCTTACCAGTCATCACGTATTCCATGGAGTTGCAAAGTGAACTTTTACCAGAGCCATTATCACCGAGAAGAAACAGACTACGTATATAGCCTTCTCTCGAACAAAAAGGAAGACCATAGTAGTGAACATCTCCTGTCAACGGACTAAACTTACGATAATTGTTGAGAAAAAGATATTTAAACCTATAATCCCGAATCTGAGTTTGAGTTTCATGCCGATTTATAACTGATGAATATTTGAACAACTCTACTACTCGATTTATCAAATTTGTCGTATCTGGCAATATCTTCAACACATCTAAAAGACGCAGCGGAAATTCTTCATTTTCCAGCAAAGCGTCTTTTAGAAGTTTATCTTTATATTCGTTCATAGAACAAATTCTTTAATAGTTCAAACAACCGCTGCCGAACTTCTTCGACAGAATAATTAAGTATTTCCTGATAAGAATGCATATTCAACCAGAAAGAACTTACTTCTACATTGAATGGAGATTTACCACTTTCTATCCAACTTATATAATCTGCATAACTATCTTCATCAAAATCATCCAGAGTGACCTGATTCTTATAATATGCCCAAAGGTTAAGAGGGATATCCAAAAAGGAAACCGCATAAAAGCCTGTCCCATCTTGTAGCTTTTCGTTTATCTGCTTATATATATTATATAGATAATGGTATAACTCCCGATTGGCTGTATCCTGGTAATCAAACATCAAGCCAGGATCAGGGAAACGAAGAAACATCTCAGAGAACCTCTTTGACAGTTGCTTCAATTGGAATATATTTCCATCGTTTACTTCTATCATATGCAACAATTCGTCCTTTCCACCAATCACTTGCTTCTTTAAATTCAGTTTCTCGTCCAGATAGAAGAAGTAGTTGAGCAGTTCTCTTATATCATCAGAATCGCCAAATACCTTCTTGTCGAAAGCAATGACAAATGATATGATGTTATTTAACTTATCCAACGTTTCCTCTTCCAGGACACATCCATTGCTCAAACGCTGCGCATAAGTAGATGATGAGAAGGATAGATTTCCAAACTCATCCAACTTGAGTACTTGTGAAGCCAGCGCATAATCAATGATTCCAAAAGGCTGATTATCTATTTCTACAGATATGGCATACATATTGGTTTCACTATCGAAAACCGGAACTAATGGAATGCCAAATATATCCTTATCCAATAAGGTATCCAATTGATAGCCTTCTTTGCCTTTATTTCTTTGTATCAGGTAAATGACAGAGAGAATATACTCCAATGAAGCCCTGGAGATAAATTGAGTTTCGGCAATATCAAAACACCTAGAAACGATACTGAGTAATGTACGAAACAGCTGATCTCTGTAAACATCTTCATTCTCACCGGAACGGAAAAGTCGTACCCATTCGCTGTAAACTCCTTGCTGGTTTCTCACATAGCCGGGAACGACGGTTCCCTTGTCTATTCGCTCATCTATGCAACGATGAACACGTTTGTTCAATTCCAGTTCAGAGAAAGTACTACTGGTGCTTAACCGATGAATCATCGAGTTATAACTTTCACCAAAGCTCAATCTTTCATAATCACTACGATTCCTATTGCGAGATTCCACCTCTACCTGCCAATGCATGGCACTAAATATACTCGAAATCATAAGGGAGACACTCTTAGTCTGTCCTTTTCTAAGATTGTCTAATGCTATCTGATAGTTGTACTGCGGTGCATAATCAGAAGGTATAATAGCAACAGGTCCATTAGATATACTAAAAAACTTTCTGTTACTATCCAGTATGTCTATCGATTCCAAAAGTGCCAAAACCTGTTGAGCCATATCTGAGCCAAAAAGATATTGTATATCTTCCAATCTCAGATAGAACTGTCTATCCACCACTTCATCCTGAAGAGCAAGCAAAAGATTCTGACGCAACAGCAAGAAATGAGCGAATGACAACAAATAGTTAGCTGTCATCGCCATCGACTTATACCATTGGATTTTATGTTCACCAAATGCTTCTTTATTTTCATGTGCCTTCCTATATAGAATTTTCCATATATTCAGGATATCACCAACAAACATCTGAGCATCTTCAGTGATGTAATGTTCTGGTATGGTATAAGGAGATATGGAAGCGACACAAAGTCGCCTGCCCTTCTTGAAAAAACGCAACTTAGAGAAATCCGGCACAGCCAAACCATAAGCACTATTACTGGTAAGATACTTCGTGATATATGTAAAAGACGTATTCTCTATATTTTTCTCACGATAGTAATTGCTCACGGAATAGAAATCAATAGCATCCACTGAGAGTGAATGTGTATTTGTTTCCAACCGGGCAAGCCTTTTGAGAATAGTATCTATTTGTTCATCTTTAATATCTTCTTTAAAATCGATATAAAACAACGGATATTCCACATCATACGGTTTCCCCAAGTCAAAAAACTTGGAGATAATGGTATCTACATAGAAAGGTATCGTTGACTGGTTGATGATTCTTGTACCTTCTATCAAGGCATTAGCTATCATATCTGAGTTCAACGCTTCTATAGTTGTCACAACCGGTGCTGCTTCAATTCCTGTAGTATCACCCTTGACGTTAGCAACCAGATTCAGCACCTTTTCAAAGGTTGTTCCATGATAGATAGCTTCGTCTGCAACTAAAACCTTATTGATGTGATGCCAATTCAAAAAAGGCAGAGCTAACTCTGTAACGACAGGAATGTCGTTACTCTCGACACAATTAAGACAAACCCATTCGAGAAGTCTAGGTGCCTTACGCGATATGGCTATATGCAGAAAGTCTTCCTTCTCAAAATACCTTTCACCCCAGTTTTGCAATAAGCAATCCAGGGTCTTGTAGTCTTGAAGAAAACTACTTTTCTGCCTTTTATTAGTTGGCATGATTCATAATTATGTGAAAAATTGGTGCAAATTTAATATATTTCCCGCAATTTCGATTATAAAATAGGTTAAAATAATATTAAGATAGAGTGAAAACATGAAGTTTTACTATTTCGAACTTTATTTTCAATCCATCTTATACCTTTGGAAGGATTATTTGTATAAATCCACATTGATGTCGAATGGTGAATCAAAATCCTTCAGCATGGCATGCTTCGTATCTTTCTCAGAGAGATTGGCATGTTCTGTTGGTATCATCCAATCGATACCGAGGGTATCATCAAGGATAGAGATACCACCATCTGCCTCTGGATGATAGAAGTTATCACACTTGTATTGGAAGACTGCAGTCTCTGAGAGGACTGCGAAACCATGAGCAAAGCCCTTAGGGATGAAGAACTGACGATGATTGTCTTCTGTCAGTTCTACTGCCACATGTTTGCCATAAGTAGGGGAGTCTTTGCGAATATCTACTGCTACATCGAGTACTCTACCTTTTACGCAACGTACCAGCTTACTTTGGGTATATGGTGGGCGCTGGAAGTGCAAGCCTCGCATTACGCCATAGCTGCTCATTGACTCGTTGTCTTGGCAGAAGTGAACACTGTGTCCCAGGATTGGGGCAACCTTCTCTTCAAACTCTC
>ERZ1034973.219-NODE-219-length-41390-cov-12.527930_pt1 | contig 41390 bp, 61 predicted proteins | sample MGYA00520686_ERZ1034973 | MGnify/ENA primary metagenome ERZ1034973 (study PRJEB33766, sample SAMN09781775) | gut metagenome | biome: gut microbiome | host: Homo sapiens | place: Madagascar | study: EMG produced TPA metagenomics assembly of the PRJNA485056 data...
GAAACAATATATTAAGCGGTCGGGAATGTCCGTTGCAGCTGTTGCGGAGGAGTTAGGAACTAGTCCGCAGAACTTGAATGCTAAATTTAATCGCAAGTCTATAAAGATAGATTTCTTTCAAAAGATAAAGGAAATAATAGACAAGTGCGCCCCTCCTCTCCCTGCTGAGATGGAAGCGGCTGTTATCGGTTCAAACGTCAATGGTTCGAACAGTTCCAATGTCTCCCAGTCGCTTGGTAGCGATGCAGCATTGGCTGCTGAAAACAAGCTGCTGCGAGAACAGAATGAGTTCCTGCAAAGTCAAGTAAAGACCCTGCTTGCCATTGTGGGGCAGAGATAAAAAATAACAACTCAAATTCCAAGTAAAATGAAAGAAGAGGATTTTATTGAGCGGAAGGAGAAGATTCTTCTTGCCGTCCTCGGGAAAAGCTGGCTATGGAAAGCCAGCAGGTTGATAATAGGTATTATCCCTCCAGTGGGTGCGTTTGTAATGCTGGTTCACTGCACTCTGCTCTCGTTCGGCATTCGGGTAAAACTCACGGAGTGGATATTCGACTGCTCTCTGTTCGGGTTCATCGCATGGATCGTCGTCAGCCTTGCCTATGGCTTCTGCTGGGTGCATCGAGCGTTCGCTACCTACGGAGTGCTGATTTCGTTCTGCATCGACTTCCAGCGTTCTTTCGGGTTCGGTGTCTTGCGCCAGCCGCTTCATCTGCTGATGGTCGCCCTAGGGCTGCTGCTCTTCTTCATCTTCATCAAGAAAAAGGCTTGGAATGAGTTTTATGATAGAAATATTAATCATTTAAATAATTAGGCAATATGAAAAAGATAATAATGCTGTTCGTACTTGTGCTTGTGTGCGTGGGTGTGCAGGCGCAAACACTTTTATCTAGGAGTTATGACGTTTCTCCAGTTATTAGCTACACCGTTTTTGAGCCGCAAAAAGACACGGTGTATTACTGGCAGATAAACAATATTAATTCAGCTAAGATAATTGAATCTTTCTATCTTAGGTTTCGTGGAAGAAACGAACTGCAAAGAACGCTCAAATTTCTTGTCTCACTTGAAGGTGAAGAAGAGGGTAGGACTTACAGACTTGACGACACGATTGACGGAAACGAGGTAACAACTGGAAAGGTAGAAGGTTTCCTCTTTATCCCATCCGCAGAAGGTGTTACCATCGAAAACAAAAAAGGGTTTCTTCCATCCTCATCATTCTATACCTACAAAAGTCTAGCTGATGTTGCCAAAGGTGGCTTTGATGAAATTAAAAGAAAGAAACAACCTCGGCAATTCTTGTTTGAATGAAGTATCTTAGTGTTCTTCTCACCTACGAGAAATACCTGCCAGTGCTCACCCCTTCCGAGGTGGATGGGCTGCTAGCTTCTCGCCCAACGCTGGCTCAGTTGCAGGACTGGTCGCAAAGATTGAATAATCATCGGGCTAGGCTCAATGCTGCCTTTGCCCGTGCTTACCAAAAACAAAATATGAGATATGGAAAATGAGAAAGACAACGTGGCTATCGTAGTGCGATTCTTCGAGGCACTAGAAAGATTAATAACTGACGGCTGCATTCGTGGTGTAAAAACGTTCACGGACCGATACGGAATCAATCGCTGGAACCTGATTTCACTTCGTGATACTGCCGAGGAATCGCACGGACGCTTCCGCTCTAGCTGGTTGCAGTACCTAGTTCGTGACTTCCATGTAAGCCCTTACTGGCTGCTGCTTGGCGAAGGTGATTTCTATTCGGCTGGTTTCAATGCTGAAATAGTAAAAAAACTGCAAGCCGCCTGCAAGAGCAAGAAGAAGCCTGCATAACTTTCATATTCTCAACTCGTTGCAAATACTTCTTGTATTTTTGCCATAAATTGAGGATATTTAATACTTTCGCCCTTTCCCTGCTGGGTTTGGGCTAGTTAATAACCAATCGCAGCCGCTTGGAAGATTGCACTATCTTGCTGCATTCTGCTCCTTGCGGCTGCATATAAACTGCATATAAACTGAATATGGCTACACTAAGGTTATATCTTGATACTCGCTCCAAGCGTGCCGATGGTACGTCTGCGATTAGGCTCGCCGTAAACAACCACGGCAAAACCGCATACATCTCCCTAGGGCAATACGTGAGGGCTGATGAATGGGATAAGCGTCTGTGTCGTGTGCGCAAGCGTTCCGATAAGGATGCACTCAACGACTTCCTGCTGGACCGTCAGAACTTCTACAACCGAATCTTGATGCAGGTGCAAAGCAAGCAGACCTATCGTGGCAATATGACCGCCATCGCACTTCGTGATTTGCTCCTGCGTGAGGCTGACCCAAACGCAGGCATCATAACCCTGCGAGAAATGTTCCAGCGGTATACCTCTAAGGAAATGCGACAAAGCACAAAAAACAACTATCTTGCCACTTGGCGGACCATCGAGCAATTCGATAAGGCTGCTTCCTCGCTCACTTTGGAAGATATAAACCGTGATTGGGTCGAGCGGTACAATCTGTATCTGTTGGGGCTTGGTCGTTCCCACAATACACGAACGGTGCGAATACGTCATATTGCAGCGGTATTCAATTACGCAATAGATAACGAGCTAACGAATAACTTTCCTTTCCGCAGGCTCAATCTATCGCTGGATAGCACTCGGAACAGAGATTTGTCGGTAGAGGAAATACGAGATATATTCACGGCTGATGTTCCGGAACGCAGAAGATGCCTGCTGGACGCATTCCAGGCAATGTTTTACTTGATCGGCATTAACCTCCACGATATGTACGACCTCACGCCTGCCAACGTCATAGATGGGCGTATTGAATATGTAAGGTTGAAGACTGGGAAAAGATACTCTATACTCATCCAGCCCGAACTATTGGATATAATGAAGAAATACCAAGGTACTCGCCATCTGTTCTCCTTCTGCGAGAAGTATAAGAATGCTAATTCGTTCAGCATCTCGATGAATAACGCCCTGCGCTCCCTGCGTGATGGTCTTACAACCTATTACGGAAGGCATACGTGGGCAACGCTCGCCTTCAAGCTAGGAATATCAAAAGATACAATATCCCTTGCGCTGGGGCATTCGTTTGGTGTCCGTGTTACCAGCACTTACATCAACGCAGACCTCTCGAGGGTTGATGAAGCGAACCGCAAAGTTATTGATTGGGTCTTGTATGGCAAGAAATAGAGTTATTTTTAGCGAAATCGCCCCATATTCGCTTTAAATCTCGATATAGTACAACTTTACACAAAAACAAAGAAAACCGCTTAGAGCGGCTAATTTTGGTTTTTCTTGCTTACTAGGTAAACAGAAAACGCCCAGCGGCGAAAAAGTCAAACCGCTGGGCGTGGGAAAAGTGATGCACGCACCACCTTAAACATTCAGTGCGTGCAAAGGTACGCTTTTTTTTTGTAACCGCAAAATTTTCAGCCAAAAAGTTTCTTGCGGATACATTCATTAACGAACCTAGACTTATTCGGCTGCGCATTCAAGTATGGCAGCAGGTCGTTATCTATCTGTATGCCAACTAGCTTGACCGTTGCGCCAGCACCCTTCTTCGTTCTCTTGATGTTTCTTCTATTCTCCATATCCGTGATTCTTTACTGGTTTTCCATTTACTCGCAAAAGGTTGCACTGATAGATGCTACACTTCTTCGGGTTCTTTCGTGGCGTGCCATCCTTCTTGCAGGTCATACCGCGATATACAAGGCAAGGCAAGGAGTTGTATTCGTGATCTCTTTTCCAAATCTCCCATCTTTCAACCCTTATCGTGTCGCAGTGGTCGCTGATATAATCTCCTACCAAAACTGGACTGTGCTCAAAAGCAAATGCTCTTGCCAGTATTCTTTTTTCGTTCTCAGCCCTCACGTTGATTTCGTGCAGGGCTTCTCTGTATTCTTGTTCTGTCATTTTCTTTACCTCCGTTTATTAATTGTTCTGCTACATTCTTAACTAACTTGTTGTAAAATTCTCCCTTTAACTCTGGGTGCAACTTCTTAACTGCCGCTTTAGCATTTCGAATAGCATTCTCCCGCTTCAGTGCTTTACGATACTTACGCTGAATCGATGCAATTGCCATTAACGCATTATCAGCTTCTTTTACGTATTCATCATCTGCTCCTCCTTCAACTGCTGATGTAATCTCCTCCGAGCAAAAAGATATTGCATCATATTCCTCTTTGGTAATATATATATTAGCCATACATCAATCCTCCTCTGAATAATCAAGAATGACCGCATCGCCAGCGATATAATCACCCTGCAAGCACCCTCTTTGTTTCAAACAAACAGTTGCCGCAATATTGCGCTTCATCTGCAATGCCTTGCCATCTTCGTTAATATACATCGCCTTGCCGTTCGCTAGGTCAATGCGCTCAATAAAACCGCTCACTAATCCTTGAAGTTCCTCCAAGGTAAATTTACCACCGCTGGCAGGCTTAACGGTCATCTGCTCGCCAGTCGATTTAATAAGTGTTGCCATAATCTAATAATGATATTATTGTTTAATACTCGATCTTTGAAGGATTCATAATCCTCTTCCGTGTAAATAGTAACGGTGTCACCATTATAAGGTGCATCAAGCTTTATTATCACTGCCCCATCTTGCTTTGGCTGAAAAAACAAAATGTGTTCTTTGTTTACTAGAATCTCACGATATGCGTTAGATTTCACTTTGATAAACTTTGCCATATTATTAATGTCTGTTTTTGAATAACTTATGAACACGCTTCTTAATATACCGATTATTGATTGTCAATTGTTGGTTCATCTTGTGCTCCAACTTGCCAATCTGCTCGTACGAAAGCCACTCGGGTTTGATGTTCAATTCTTTCCAGTACATCCGCATTTCCTTCGTATGACGGGCGATGTTGGGAAAGTATAGGTTTCTTACATTCGGACCCGTCTTGATGAAGTACTTGCAATCCGAAAGAAGGCGACCAAGCATCATGTATTTATGCTCCTGCCCTTCTCCAAGACTGACGAGCCTTCCATTGTCCCCGATCCACAGCATTGCGCCCTCTCCCTTCCATTCGAAATCGAAAGCCTTGCTTACTGGATAATAATAGCCATCGAGCACCGTGCCTTCCTTTAGGTCTCGCCCAATCTCTCGCAGGCAGGTTCTTCCCCAGCTGGTCGTTACCTCGACCACTGCTTGTGCTGGTATCTTGTCGTATTCCTTCATATCTTCATTATTTTTTCGTGAACGTAATAGTAGTTATATTGCCGCCCTTAAAATGCTTTTCGTATCTCTTGGTTGCTTTATCATACAAGTATCCTCTCTTTATAAGATACTTCTTTCTATCTCTAAGCATCTGACTACCTTCAACGTATAAATAAGTACCCAAAACCTTAGTTGAACCATCAACCGCCTTGGTAAATGTCATAGTTTCTAAAATTTCCATATCTTGTTTTTTTGCGCTGGGGATTGCTCCCCAGCTGGTTATTAAAAATCACACTCGTAAGAGTATTGTTTCTTTAGCTTCTCCAAAGCGTTAGATGTAACGAAGTAAACATTATCAGAACACTCGCCCTTCTTGATGCTTCTGTTCTCCTTTAGGCTCACTGGGTGGTTGAAACGTATCTCCCAACGGTTACCAACACCTAATATCAAGAAGTCCACTTCACGCTTGCGCTTGTCTAGTTCGGTCTCTTGGTACTCTCCACGCTTGAGGAACTTGTCTTCATCCTTAAAGTAACCTACTGCTTTCATTCCATTAATAGCTATCTCCATATCTGTATTTTCTTTGTGCTTGGGTTGTCCCCAGCTGATTAATACTTTTCTATCCAATACTCTGTAGTGAAGATTCCGAGAATTACTTTTTCAACCTTGAAATATCCTTCTCTTACCCAGTATACTGTCGTTCCCTCGCATTTCTTATAATGCTTGAACAATCGATTCAAATATTTCTCAGCATCATACTTGCGTGTTGATGAACTGAGAACCTCTGGCTCTGCTCCCTGGAACTGTCTCTTGACGTAATACATTTTTCTTGCCATGCTTTTATCTCCTATCTTTAATCATAAAGTTCTTTTAATCCGTCTCGCTCGTTAAGTTGGGCTGCAAGTTTATCGGCTTCTTTTATTTCTGAAAATCCGAACCACTTGTTTGAGTGCTCAACAACCTTGTCTCTTCCATTTATTTCGGGTTTTACGAGTGCTACGGTGTGACTTCCGTAGTACTCGATTACTCTCCATACTTTCCAGTCGCTCATTTTTCTGTCCTCCCTTGATTACTTTGCGTACAATGTAACTACAAGCCCACGTCTCAAAGCGCAGCGGCAAGCGTCCATACCAGCCTTCAATGCTCGCTTAACGAACTTGTTGAAGAGTTCTGCGCCGATTAACTTCAAGATACCGCTCACTCCTACGAGTGTGTTAATCTTCTTGCCGTTCTCGTCACGTCCGAAGACCTTGATACGGAAGTTAGAGTTGATGAACTTTGTTGTAAACTCTAATGTCGTTGCTTTAACTGATGACTTTTTCATATTTCTGAATTTTTAATTTGTTTGTACTGAATGTTTTGTTTTGTGCTTATCTCTTAAACACGTTGCAAAGATATTAATATTTTCGTAACCACCAAAGATTTTCCCGAAAAACATTAATATTTTAACTTTTATTTTATGCTTAGCGCATAAACACGGCAATTTCCGCTATATTTTCGCCGAAAAGCAAGAGAAAAGGGCAAACCGCATCGCTGCGCCCTGCCCTCTGTCATCATTTAGTGATTGACCTATTCTTAACCAAACAAAACAAAATATAAAGTATGAAGAATATCGCTATATCTCCGATAAGTAGTCTTACCTTCTGCCATACGCTCAATTCCTGCTTTTTAATAACCTCCTTAGTCTGGTTGCTATTGTCTGTTACCCTCACGGTGTCCGTATTATATATAATATGGTCCCGATATATGGTATCAGTACGCACCCAGCCGTTAGTCTTGGTAATGGTTCGCTCGTGGTAGGCATCTCGGTACACGGTATCACCTCTTATAAGTAATACGATACTATCGCGAACTAAGATACTGTCGTGCGCATACGTATCCGTTCGAGCGCTGGTGCGATAGCTCGTGCTATCCTGCATCATCCTACCTTCTTCCCAGCGGTGGGAAACAGTGTTATTTTGCACAGATTTGCCGCTAGCGCAACTAAAAAGTAAAAGTGGGGTAATTACACACCCGAGCAAAAATAACGCCTTAGAGAGCCATTTCTGCGCTTTTTTCAAGTTTTTCATATCTGCTTATATTATAAACACGCCCAAAATTACACTTCTAGGGCATTCTTTGCCCTCCTCAAATACGCCTCGCAAGCTGATAGCCCATTGTAGCCGCCATTAATCTTCCTGCGTATAGCCTTCAAGTTATCTTGATCGGCTAGCTGGTTACACCCGAACTTATCGAATACCCACATAGATGACTTGGTCGCTCCTAGTGGTCGTTCTAGCAACTCGGGGTTATTCTCAACATCGAAGCCGCAGAAGACAGAGTAATTATGATAGTTCGTCCTGCCAGTAATCTGTATCAGACCACGCCCCTTGAACTTCACGCCATCGCCCTGCTTGGTATTGCCTAGGTCTTTCCGCCCCTCATAGGCTCGACCGCTGGCGAGTTCTTTGGTATAGCGTAATTCGCCCGATTCGTGGGCTATCTGTGCAAGATAGTGCGCCATCCTTAACTTGGTGTTAATGTGGAAATATTCTGCCCATCCGTTGATGATAGGCAGATACGTGTCGATGCGGCTTCCTGCATTCGGCATTATAGCCGCCAGTTGTAGCCTAGTGACCTTCATTATCTCCTCCTTTCTTTCGCTCTTCTTTCATTATCTCGACAACCGCCTTCGCAATTTCGTCCTTATTCTCTAGGATAACCTGCATCGTTCGGTCTTGCTTTCGGATTTCTGCCTTTTCGAAAGCCTTCTCCCGTATACTCTTAAACTCGCACAAAAGCAGATACACCGTCCAGGCGATGGAGAACATAGGGAAGGGAGAGATAATACACGTAGCCACGTCCATAAGCGAAGCGGTACCGAATGTCGGAAAATACTTCTTCGCCTTGTCGCACGTCTTCTTTAGTCCAGTTGACGTTCTTGCCACATGCAGCTCCTTCGCCTTCTGTATGCCTGCTATCAAGTCAATTGTCATCGCTATCAGAATTGTAGCGAAACAGATAAAAATTACTAGGGCGCACAGATATAGGTGGTGCACCTGAAAATCGTGAAATACTTCGCTCATATCAATTTATTTTTTGGTTTATTCCAATTTTTCCCAGTCGATGGTCACACCCTTCCCAATGAGGTCGGCGGTCCACCTGCAGAACGGCATACCCTCGTACCCATCGGGGTCATTTGCGACCGCCAAAGCGTACTTGACACACCAATCCTCGGTCTTGATGACCGCAGGGTAAAAGTCTGCGTATGCCATATTGGCTAGATAGAGGAAATCACCGATGGTCGTACCCTTGGGGATAGCCATCTCGTTGGTCGCCTGCCTTATCTCCTCAACCGTCCATCGGTGGCTTGTGCCATCAGCATTCTTCATCTGCTCGCTAGCCATAGCCGCCAACTTCTTAGTGAAGTGATAGCCGTGCTTGGACACATAGGCAACGTAGCCGCTGGCATTCATAAGGGCGTTCGCCGCCTTCTCGTATGGTAGCCCCTTCTGCTGGTGCTCCTCCTCGCTATCGCAAGAATGGCGCAATACAACTATCTTCTTCATAATTGCGCCCTCCTTAACTTAGCTTGCTAAGAAGCTCCTTCAACATACCCTTGATGCCGGAAATATCGCCCTCAATGCACTTGAACCGCTTGTCGGTCTCCTGCTTCTCCTTGACCGCTGGATTGAGTTCCGCTAGAAGGCTCTCGCTCTTCTCCTTGACCTCCTTCATACGGTCTACTGATTGCAGGACGGTATCAGCCTCATTCTTCATCCTCTCAACCTCCAGCGACAATCCGCTCTTATTGGTCGATAGCACGAAGTTGCCTGCGTACGTTACCGCCAGTTGCTCGGGTATGATATAGGCGCTCGCCTTGCCATCCACATCAATGGTAATATTGCGCATCGGCTGTGTACCGCTGGAGATAGTTCCCAGCCCAGTGTCTACGTGTGCCACATTCTCTAATACCTTGCCCTGCTTAACCTCTATTGTCTCCTTATTCAGTATATAAACTGGGTGATTCTTTTGTAAGTCCTTGAATGTCATATTGCTCTTTGTTTATAATTAGACAAAAAGGGGTCTCACCGATAATCACGGCGAGTTGCCCCTTAGATTGATACCCTTTGTTAGCCTGCCGTTGTTGTGGTTGGCTTCAACGCTGCGATGAGTGTTGCGTTCTGACGCTCTTGGCTGATTTGTAGTTCCGCACGATTCAGTCGGCGCAACAAATCTTCCTGCCAGTGGTTGTTAAGCACATCAACTATACGCTGCGTGTTATCCTTTCCGCTGGTCTTGATGTCGCAGGCGATAGCCTGCAAGAGGTTGCCGATGTTGGACGCTGTTCGCTCGATTCCAGTATTAGTGTAACTGAATCCCTGCTGCATAGCGTTCAAGATGTCTTTTTGACCCAACTGGTTCTCGTAGCCCATACGGATAATGTTCTGCTGGGTTTGGCAGCAACAATCCTTCAACTGCTGCACGATGTTCAAGTCGCCCAAATTAGCGGCATTGATTACTCGCTCTGCGCTGAAACCAACCTTGCCGCCTACATTTTGGATTGCTGCCTGCACGCCACAGACTGCATTCTGCAGCTGGTTCATATCGCAGTTAAGGTTCTGCGCCAGCTGACCAAGAGCAACGTTGTTGCCCTTCACTGCGTCCATCAGGAGAGCCGTATTGTTGCCGTCCTGCATCTGTGTGCGAAGGCTCGCAATCTGATTCTGCAATTCCGTGTCCTGCAAGTTGCCGCCACGGTTATTCCAGTCTCGCATCCAAGCCATCATCATCATATAGGCAAACGGGTTATTCATCCAGTTGCCCATACCACCGCCCATTGCCGCCATAAGCGCCATAGGGTCATTGTTGTTACCTCTAGCAATCAATGCCGTTGCTAGGTCATTACTGCCACCGTCTCCAGTGCAATAAATTTTTTCTACTGTCTCTGCCATAAATTTTGAGTTAATTACGTTACGGAAACAAAATATTTGAATCCGCTGCAAAGTTACTCTGATTTACGGCTCACTCCAAAAAGTTACTATAAGGGTATTAATCGAATTATTGTCAAAGAGCGCTTTTTGTTATTTTCTTTTTGTTTCTTAAATGCAAATCGGCTCTACGTCCTTGTTTAGAAGGGTCGCTTGTGCCGTGGCAAGTCGGTAGACTCTGGACGTGCTGATATAGGTGTAAGCCATCTTGCAAAGATGCCTAACAGCTGGAACGGTGCGGTTTAATACGGTCGCAATGGTCGTTATGCTGAATCCTGCGTGTATCATCTGCTCAACGACCATACATCGTGTCATTACGAGGTTTTCTGCTCTCGACTTGCCGAGAACGTCTTCTCTCGTAATGCTCAACTCTCCGTTCAGAAGTTCAATAGCACAACACTTGATTACGTTGTCTATAACTCGCCATAGTTCTTTCTCCTTGTCATTCATATATAATTTTCCTTGATTATTGTATCTTTTTATATATAATTTCCTTGAAAAATTGTATTTACACCAAAATAGCATCAATTTCGCTGCTGGTAAGCACCGTATAATTGAGATTGTTGATGGACTCGTTGATTGCTCCCAAGGCAATTGCAATTTTGGTGAATTGCGCATTAACAACCTTATTTTGCACTGGATTGGTTGAACTTTCAGAGAGTGAAGAATCAACCGTTACGTGCGTATCAGTCCACGGAACATTAACATAAGCCTTACCGCTTCCATCTAGCAGGACGGCATAATTACGACCGCTGGTACTATAACCTACAAGAATACCACCTAACGCCGATGCACTGGCAGTAGGCAGAGTGTAATTGTTAGCACCCTCCGCAATGCCATCTAGCTTTTCCTTATCGTAAGCGCTCATAAAACCATTATTACCAACAAGTGGTCTCAAACCGAAAGATCTAGGAGCCGCTAGAGGTACTTCCACAGCTATCTGTTTATCATTACCAAGTGTAAGCAACATATTGCGCATTGCACTATTGCTTTGATAATTTGCGTTTGCGTCTACGCTACTGAAACCAATAGACTTTATTACTTCTGACTTCTTAGCGTAAGGCGTTAAATCGACCTTCACGGCGTGAGTACCGATTTTTTCCCACGCACCATTGGTATAGTAATACTCTTGATACACATCGTTGGCATCGCTTCCGTCCTTAACGATGTATATCTTGTTGCTCTCGCCCGATGATGGAAGGCTGGTTACAAGCTTGAATAAAGACGTATCAAGGTTGCCAAGTTGTGCGAGCGGGATTCTTCCGTTGGCATCAAGTCCACAAATGCCGTTGGCTGTATTGATTGTCTTAACGGAGCCATCGGCGATAAGGACCTGCGAAGAAGTACCGTTTTTTAGGTGTATTCTATTTAATAGCAAATCCCCCCACGCTAATTCTGATACTATTTCGCTAGCATCATTATAGGTCGTTATACCTTGAGGACAAAAAATCGTATAACCTTCACCTGGATTCTGAATTGTTAAGCCTTCATCATCCACCTCGGAATTAATAATACCTCCACGATTGCTAACGAACGACCCCTTAATCCTCTTCCACAATTGGGCTAAACCCGTTGAATCTAATAATTTTACCATAATTTTAAAATTTTAGTTTTAATTGTTTTGAACAAACTCTGCAACAGCAAGTGTCTTATCATCCATCTTAATTAATCGTGCATAGGTATCGTATGATGTTTTCAAATAATCAATCGTATAAAAATATGGACCATGTGATGTCATTTGTATTTTATACATGACGCTACGATTGTCCTTGTTAGTGCAATAAGTGTAACCTCCTTGCGCTCCTGTAGAGAATACCTCCAGAATGCCTCCTTTCGATGCCTTTTGAAACCAATCATACACGTTGATATTACCTGATTTATTCATAGTAACGATTTGATGATTTGCGACAAATGGAATTGTTGAATTTTGAGAATTATCAACAATAGCGATGCCAAAACTTGCTTTTATTTTCGTCCATAGCCTAGACAAACCGTTTGAATCTAATAATTTGTAACTCATAGTAATATCTTATCTATATCTTTATTTGTTAATCTTGGAACGTCTATTATCTCACTTTTGCCATCTGCCATAAGCACCTTCATAGATAGCTGCGTATCATTCTGAACGAACTCAATGCCCTTTACCATCATTTCCAAAAGATACTCGGGAAAACCGCTCATCGTATAGATGTACGATTTCAATTCGGGGGCAAGGCTCTCCCACGAAACAGAAGACTTGCCCAGCTTCTCATAGGTAACAGCCCCTTTAGCGATGTTATTCGAGTTGATAACATCATTCTTGCCCAGTTTGTTGTTGAGTTCTGAAATGAGGCTCTGTGTATGCTGGCAGATGTCTACAAGAACGCCGCCCACCCTTGTTGCGGAGTTCTTGCCAATTGCAGTCTCATCCCTAATCTGTTGAGCCCTCTTCAATATATCTTCGATTGTCTCCATCACTTAGTCTCCTATTGCTTTAATTCGCACCCTTCTGTCCGCAGGCTGCTTCACCTCGCCTTGCTTGGTGTATGCCTTTAGATACAGAAGTGCATCGGTTAGATAAGATTGCGCCATATTCATAGCGTCATCGTACTGATTGTTGCTAGATACGTCCTTGACGTGATCGGAATAATCGTCTCTGTGACGCATCCCACCTGCTCGGCTAACAATTGTACCATCGGCACGTAATAAGCGAGCATAGACGAAGTAAGCTAGCGCCTTGCGTATACCGCTGGTGTACTTGGTCTCCTTGGTTTCTCCCTCGCAATTGCAATGGTTCTTAACCTCGTACTCACCGCCATCCAAGAACACATCGGGCGAGAAATCAGCCATCACGCTGCTTCCCCAGTCACCTAGCCCAGTAGCCGCCTTGAAGCGTTCCCATCCGATTGCAGGAATGATGTTGCTATCCTCGCACTCTCTGATGTACGCATTCACTTCGTCTTGGTCTAGGTGTACACTGGTAGGTCTTGCAAGTGCTCTGAACTGCTCGACCGTGATTAATTGCTTTCTGTCCATACCTCTTAATCAATAGTATTGTTTCCGTCAGTCTCGCTGCTGATATACTTCAGCGGCTGCAACTTGACGCTTGCATTCTGTAATACTGGGTCTTTCCAGTTCGTGAGTATAGTCTTGAACGCTCTTTCGATTACTCGCTGCTCGGTGGTAACCTCGCCTGCATAGTACTCGTAAGCGTCTCGCATAACCTGCCCACTGAATCCTAGCTTACCGATGCGGATAGCATGGAAGAGTTCTTGATGGAACTGGGCGTAGATGCGTTCTACAACGCTGGCGTCAGTAACGGAAAATTCCTTGTCGAAGTTCCTAGTTGGGAAGCCGATGACCTTAGGTTCATCCTCATCATTCTCCAACTCTACCATAAGAATCTTTCCAGTGTTCTCATCGCCCTGGAAGTTCTTGAAGTCTTCATCGCTGATAAGTTTTCCCTCGTCTACAACGTTCCCGTTCTCGTCCACCTTCTGAAAGCCCTTCTTCGTCACCAGCATACAAGACACTAGGAAGTTGTTGCGTGCATTGCGCATCTTGACGTTTCCCAGTCCCTCATCGGTGGAAATATCGGTAATGGCAGCGTCATAGATAGGTGTAGGATAAGTGCCCTTACCGTTCATTGATACCCATAGAATCTGACCTCTATAAGCGTCTATACCTCCAACATTCTCAATCTGTTGCCTTACTATATCGGGGTCGGGGTTGAAGACGTTAATGCGTTCGATGTTGCGCTCGCTAAGCATCAGACGCTTTCCGTTTCTCGTTTTTTTCTGTTCCCAATCGGGATGAATAAGAATATGAGCCACGTTGCCATCATCGTCAGTCTCTTCCAGCCTGCAATCCTCGAATGGCACGTGGCTCACCTCCGACACTTGGCACAGAACGTTATAATTAACGTGCAGGGCGAAGCCTCCGAATCTAGCAAGGTCATTCGCCACGCTACGAAGAACATCATCCGCCGTATCTCCCTTGTTGTTAAGCTTGGATAAGGCGAGAATGTTATCATTGAAGCCATACCCCTCAATAAAGCGTGCATATCTATTGAGGCACAGGCAGGCAGTACCGCTTGCGTCCGTAATATGCGCTAGGTTCTGCGGATATAGGTTATCATACCCGTATGCCTGCATTCTGAACCTACTGATATAGCTCGTATCAATTCTTCGCTTTGGTTTCTTAATTGTTCTGACGTTCATTTTTCGTGTCGGTTAAAATCTGTTACTCATCATCCCCATCATCGTGGGGGTTCTGCTTTTTGTCGCCTTTCTTGCCAGCGCCAGCATCATCGCCGCCGTCTGTGGTAGGATGCTTACCGTCACCCTCGCCACTGGCTGCACCAGTGCCATCGCCGCCGTCCAGCGTCTTATTCTCGATCAAGTCCTCGGGGGGAATTTTCTGAAAATAGCCCTCCATCTTTGGATACTTGGCTAAGTACTCCTTAGCCACTTTGTCGGTCAGATTCTCGTTTGTGAAAATCTTTCCATTATAGAAGTCTGGGCAAGAGATGATGAACCCAGCCTTCAATCTGTAATTACATACCTTTGGCATTTTCTTATCTTTTTTGAGTTTTACGTAAATCTCGATGAGCGCATCGTGGTAGCACTGCTGGCAACTCGTAGGAACGAACCGCTTGCGAAGTACCTCGGTATACAAGCGCTCGATATTCTGCTTATCAGAAGAGCCGAAAGGAGCATCAAAACGCCCCTTAAGGTCTTCAACTATTAGTATAGCTTCCTTGTAGGTCATAACCTTTTAGGATGCCTCGGTCAACAAACTCTGATACTTGGCTGCGGTTGTCTCGCTGCTGGTGTCAAAGAAGAAGTATGCAGCCTTTGGCACGCTTACCTCTTCCAGTGTAACCAGCCAACCGCCCTCGGTATCATCTGAATACTTATCGTTCTCGCCCGATGCTGCTTTGAGTGCTTGAGCGAATCCGAATACTTGGTATTCTGCACCACCATCCGCACCCTTGCTAAGGTTGCGAAGGATAACTACGAATTTACCATTTGCCAAGCCATCGATGATGTTGGAACAAACATCTGGCGTGTTAGCAAGCACGACAATCGCCACGGTGTTCTTCCAGCTATTGCGGTAAGTGCCCACATTGAGCTCTGTCTTAGTGCCCGTGAATGGATTTGCACCCTCTTGACGAATCTCATAGGCTTTCTTTCCAGTCTTCAATACGAGCGTTTTAATCACGTTGCCTTCAATGACCGTCTTAGCAAAATCAATGTCATTGCGGTTGATGATAAGTCCATCGCTCTCCAGTCCCTTGGTAACTTGGTCTTCGCAAGGTATCTTGATGTCCTGCGCGATAAGACTCTCACAAGTATTTCCCATAATTATATCTGATTAAAATTGTTATTTCCCCACCGCCCGAAAAGGCGATGGGGATTGTAATAAGGACTTATAACTTTCTTTAGATTTGGAGCGGTTTAGTACGCTGCGTGAATCATATTCTCTTCAAGCAAATGCGTACCCATCTTGCCAGTGGCATAGATGTAGTTTCTGCGCTCCTTCTTGTCGAACCAAATATCGAGGTCGCTGATAAGCGAATCGGCATTTGTGCCGACCATCAAGTGCTTAGGATTGCAGAATACCGCACGATAAGGGAGATTAATCTTGGTTGCGCTCTTTTCGTAACCATTAATCATTCTGTCCCAAATACCAACACGGGCAATCTTCACGCCATTGTAGGTAGCCACATCGAAGCCATCGAAGATTTTTTCCCACGGCATTCGGTCGTGATATACCTTCTTAACATCGTAGGTCAGTGCATCGGCTAATCCACGTGTCATAAGGAGTACCGCCTTCGAATCATCGAGAATACGGCTATCAACGTCCATCAACATGGTATCTACCAAGTCAGTTGCCACTCCCTTCTTACGGATGGCTGCAATCTGTGCTGCGGTCGTCTCCTCATTGTTGGCTGCGATAGTGGTGTGGTTCTTGGTGGCGGTCGCCTCGAAGATACGTTTGAACAGACCATCGCAGGTATTGAACTTCGATACGTCCATACCATCCGACAACTTACCGCCAGCGGTTGCAAGTGCTGCATTCTTATCTCCGAACCAACCGAATCGCCAAACCATCTGCTGGATGGCTCTGTTGAGGGCATCGGCGTAGATCGTCATAAAGTCTGTACTGGTCAAGTCGCCGACCTGCGTGCCAGTCTTAAGACTATACTCGCCGATAGTACCCTTCAATGCCTCAAAACAAATCTTGATAGGGATTTCCCAGTCGCCAAGTTCCCAACGCTTCTGACTGTTAGCGATACCCTTCTCCTCATAGGTAGGGTCGCAACCGCCGCCGCTCTTACCGACCATTTCCATCTCGCCAAGCAATCCCACTGGGTCGTTGTTTTTAACCTTCTGAATGTTGACGAAATCAGCAAAATTCTCGTCATTATAGAAGGTCTCTTGCACCGCTTCCTTAATCGATGCAAGGTTTTCGGGCTGGAGCGTCATATTCTCCAGCTGCTGCTTTGTGAATCCACTCATTTTTTCTACTGATTTAAATTGATAAAGTTACTGATTACTTCTTGCCGTGAAGTTTCGCCAACTTAGCCTTGATAGCATCCTTGCCCTCGGCTACTGGGTCTACATTGTTGCCTGCACCCTTGCCGCTTGGCTGTCTCTTAGGTGGCTGGTAATGGCTGGAGATGTTGGCAAGAACTTTCTCGCCTCCTGCCATCTTAACCGCATTCAAGATGCGAAGCTCATCCTTAGATTTTGCCATCTTCTGTGCGCTGGCAAGCTGCGCCTTGACCTCTGTCAGCTGCTTCTGCAAGGCTGATACCTGCGATTGCAATTTGGCTACGGTATCATCATCGGCACTTGCGCTACCACCGCCACCATCGCCACCGTCATCGGTGTCACCATCTCCATCGTCCGAAGTCTGAATGTCGGTAATAACGCCTTCCTCGACAACGATAGTCTTGCCATCTGGCATCTCGAAAGTGCCATCAGGAGAAGCCTTATCTCCCACTTGTGGCTCGCCCTCCTCACGCTCAACGGTCAGCGTCTGACCATCTGCGGTGTTGAGTTCCATCGCCACTGGCTCGGTCTTTGCCTGCGGTTCTTGTACCGCTGCTTCTGCCTCCTCCAAGGTCTTCACGCCAATCTTGGCTAAAATCTTGTCAAGAAGAGAAGCCTTCACTTCTGTTTTCTTTTCCATTGCTTTTGGATTTGATTTTTTAGTATTAATATAACTTGAAACACACTTGCTTGCGCTTGCGCTGATAGCTGGAACGGTTGAGGAGATAAGCCCTAATTCAATCGCCTTGTCAGTGTCGATGAATATATCCTTATCCATCAGTGCTTGAATCTCATCACGATCACATTCGCAACGCTCAACATAAGCATCTACCATCTTATTCTGCCACATTCGCATTTCCTCGGCTTGGTTCTCCAAGTCCTTTGCATTGAGTTGCTCGCCCAGTGCCCAGCCAGGAACCCACGGGTTATGCAGGAGCAAAGAAGCGTTCTTGTACGCCCTGCGGTTCTCCTTAGGTGCTGCCAGCATAATGATTGTTGCCATAGATGCAGCCTTACCCTCGATGATGCAAGTAATCTTCTTGCCGCTCTGTCGCAGTCTGTCATAGATTGCCCAGCCCTCGATAACCGAGCCGCCATTGCAGAATATACGCATATCAATTGTATCGTCATCTTTAGGAATGCTGGCTGCGAACGTATCTATATCTTGGTAGCACACGCCCTCGAGTCCCCACCAAGAATACCAAAACTTATCGTCTTGGCTCATTATATCCGAATAAATTCGTAAAACTGCCATACTAGTAAGATATTTTTTTGTTTAAAACGCTGCAAAGATACGATTTTTCTTTGAATGTTTACTCCTTAAACAGTTAATTTTTCAAAATATGGCAAAATTAGACGCTCTAAGCGATTATTTTCGATGTAGGTGTATAACTTTATATTTCCTATATAAAAACCGCTTAGAGCGCATTTTTGGCAAAAATAACTGCCATTTTATCAAATTCGGGCTATACTCTCAATAGTCTTCACTCTTTTCTGTGCTCTGTTTACCTCTTGAACACTAACAACTGGAGAAGGTGCCATCATATAACCCTTGGCAACCGCTGCCGCCAGCATATCCATACCGATTTGGCTCTGCCCACCATTAACAACGATAGGTACACCGCCACCAAGCTGGTTGAATGCTGACAACATCGGGCTAAACATAGATGTTGCCTTGGCGGTAATCACGCTCTCGCCATTAGATAGCCTTGCAGGTATTGAATCACTTGCGCCCGAACCTGCGCCCGAAACATAGCCGCCGACAGAAAAGCCCTTAACCATAGACTTAGCACCTGCGAATGCAGCCTTGATAAGCGCCATAAGTGCCACAGTGCTGGCAACTCCAGCCCACGACTTGCTTGCAATTTCCTTCGCTAGTATCTGCGCATAGTAGGCATTGATAGCTATCTCGATAGCATCAAGCACAGAAGTAAGCATAGCCTTCAAGAAGGAATGCAGCGACTTATCCTGCTCCTCGAAGAAGCTAGCCAATCCGTCGCCAATCGTGGAGATAATAGATACCATCGTGTCTAGTTCCTGCTTTTGCAGTTCCTCGCTCCTCTTGTGGTTTTCCTCCTGCTTCTTTAACTTGGCTTCCTCACTCTGTTGCTCGGCATTATCGTACTCTGCCCAAAGTTCCTTCAATACTTCGATATGGTCTTTTTCCGCATCAATCTTGCGCTGAAGGAAAGCCTTATATCGCTCCAATCTAGCTTCGTCTGAGTTACCTTGCTCCTCATTGCCGCTCATAATATTGTTGTGCTGGGTTTCTCGCTCTGCCGCCTCAAATTCCGCCTTAATCTTGTTAGCTGCATCCTTGGCTTCTTGCTCCAGTTTCTGTTTGCCTTGAACGTAAATATCCATCAACTTCTCTTGCATCTCCTGCGCCTTCTCCTTGCCAATCTTGCCAGCGGCTACATAGGTATCCAGCATTTTGTTTAGTTCCTCCTTCTGCAAGTCGTCTAGGTCTTTCTGATAGTCCTTGTCGCTATCATATAAGCCCGATATATACATACGCTTAGCATCCAGCATCTTTTGGTTGTACTCATATTGAATGAGGGCGATTGCGGCTTGGAGTTCCTTCTGTTGCTTCTTCTGCCTCTCGGCTTCCTCCTTGGCTGCTTTGTCCGCCTTTGCTTTCTCCGTTTTGGATTTTCCGCCACTTCCAGTAGTACCCTTTGTTCCAGTAGCAGGGGCACTGCTGGTAGCACCGCCATCAACATCGGCAACCTCGATATGTTTCAGTTTACCATTGATGATGCTATTCCACCCATCGGTGAAATTCTGCGCATACTCAATTCCGGCATTCTTAATGTCTTTAAAACCCTCCTTGATTGTGCTTGATAGGTCGAAAATCTCCTTGAATCCCTTCTGTGCCTTATCCAAATCGAAGGTAACGATACCCTCTAGAATATCCAACAAGCCCTTGGCACTAGTACCCATGTGCTTGAATGCGTCAATTATCAAGTTGCCAATTAGCTTTACCGTGGTCCATAGTGTTCTGAAATTCATCACGATTGCTTGAATACCTGCACGAAGAAGAAGGCTCTCGTTGTACCAATCAATGAAGTAATTAATGGTATTCCTTAGCCCTCGAAGTATATCTATTAATACTTTTAGCCCGAACTGCTTGCCCTGCTCAATCATTTTCTCGAAGCCGTTTTGGCTCATATCGAACATTGAGGATAGTTCGCTATTCAACTCTTGATGCAGGCGTATATTCTCCTCTTGGGTCTCTCCCCATTCGCCAGTCTGTTTCTTAACCTCCTCGATGTCGGTGCTCATAGTATCTAGTTGCTCTATCAGCTGCAAACCTGCTGCCGCTCCCTGCTTACCGAATACGTCCTTAAGAACTGCGCCAACCTCTTGACTATCATTTGAGAAGGTTTTCAACTTGGTTGCCACCTGCTGGATAATATCGAAGGTGCTCTTTGAGCCGTCCTGCAAATCCTTCTGCACCTGCTTACTGCTGATACCGATAGCATCGAGTGCGCCAGCCGTTCCAGTGCTCATCTCTCTGATTTTCTTGCTTGCCATCGTTATGATGTCAAGTCCTTTATCGGAGAATATGCCGCTTCTGGTCTGCTGGAGTATGGCTACAAGTTGATCGGCACTGATGCCTGCATCGTGGAAGGTAGGTGCATACTGCTGAATCTTGCTAAGCATATCGCCCGAAAGGTCTGCGCCGCTAGCGAATCCATCATTGATGACCTTCATCGCCTCCTGCCCCGATAGATGGTACTGCGCCATAAGAGCATCGGCAGTGCTCAATACCTCGTTGAAATCCTTTCCCATCGTGTCGGCGGTTGCGGCAATACTATTGCGCATTGTCTCCAAGGCTTCGCCAGTGTAGCCAGTAAATTCTCGGGTTAATCGGGTTGCCTCCATCAATCCCTTGTTGTAATCAAACCACCATTTAAATGTCATACCAACGCCGACAACGCCAGCGAGTGCAGCAAAATACGGATTCATAACCAAGCCGATTGCGGTCTTACCGAACGCCTTCAGCTTGCCTGTCAGTCCATCCATATTCTGCGCCAGTTTGATAATGTTGCTAACCTCGGTATCATTGACAATATCCATACCAAAGAACTCCGTCCCCTGGAGGTCATCTGCTGCTTGCATCATCGAGTTGTAGTAATTACCCACATTGCGATAATATCGTTGCGTCTCCTCCTCAGCCAACTTCAACTTGTTAGTTATCTCGTTGATATGCTGGGCTAGGGCTTGCCCCTTCGCTCCCTCACGCTCCTTCTTACTCATCTCATCATAAGCCTTCGTGGCGTTGGATAGCTGGGCACGCAACTGCTTCAAGCTGCCTTCCTGCTCGTTTTCTGTGCGTACGTTGTTCTGGATTTCCTTCTGCAGTGCACGCACGTTGTACTGGTACTCCTTGATGGTTGCGTTGATGGCTTCCGTCTGCACCTTCATTTCATTGGTCGTGATGGTCTTGTCTTTTTCCTGCTGCTGCAAGTCCTTGATGCTTGCCTTCAGCTGGTCTATCTTTTCCTTATATCTTATGATGCCATAGATTGCATCCTCGTACTTGACCTTGATGTCAAGAATCTGCTGCTGGTCTTCACTTACCATAGTTCTGAATTTTAAAAGTTACTAAATCTCTATCATTGTCACCTCGCAATAGCCATTGTCCGTGGTCTTAATCTCGATCACGGCAAAATAGCTACCATACTGGGCAAAATACACTGGTTTCGTCTCATCGAAGTTCAATATCTCCAAGTCCGAAAGATTGAGGTACTCCGTGATTACGTGCGCACTGGATAGGCAATTTGCAAGGTTCTTGTACTTAGTTGCGAATATATCTTGCAGGTCAATGCCGAAATATAATGCCGCCTGCTCCTTATCCTGCATAAGGTTCATTATTCGCTCCTTGCACTCCTTGTATTCGCCACCATCTCTCGCTCCCAAATCATCGCTGGTGCGAATTGGTATGATGTTGCCGTCACTAGCCGCAAACGGGAAAGTCCACACATCATGCTCATACTCCAGTGTATCGTTATCAATGAGCAAATCAGCATCATTCTCGGTATGTGTCTGCTCATCTTCCTTCCACTTGTAGTGATTGACCCTCTTGTAATCTGTGTATGCAAATTCAGTCTTACGTGGTGCATTACGCACACCTTGCGCAATTAGCCTTTTAGTCCAATCAACTGCCCTCGACTTGTTAGACCACAGCGCATCGTATTCTACGAATTTCACCTTACCCGAATCGTCCAGCTGCATCGGGAACGTTCCAGTAATGACCGATAGGAATCTGACGAAGTCCAATACCTTGATGTCGGGCATATTTATACCGATAGGGAACGAGCCGCCAAACGGAACGCTATCGCCATTGTTCACGGTCGCTCTGATGATGCCTGCATACATATTGAAGCTAGCCGTTTCTATTCCAGCACGGCGCAGACTGAAAGAAACCTTATCGTTTGCCTTTAGGTCAACTACCATCTTACCTGCACCGACCTTGTAGATATTGCCGTCTATCTTATCAGAAGGTAGAACTACCTCGAAGCGAACATTACCATCCTCGTACTTGGATAAACCGATGTCGTATGTCTGTTCTGATGTAGTACCACTATCAGATGAAATAACCTTCATCTCGATGTACATCGGGCATTGCAGCCATACGCCCTCGTATGTGTCGGCAATACTATATTGTATTTGCACATCTAGGCTAAGAGTGCAATCTGTGTTTACATTGAATAGCTTCAGCGCACTTCCACTCTTCTGCGTGATCGCACTGATTGAGTTCCGTAAATCGAAGGAAAGTTCACTCAAACTTGTTGAAGGCTGCAAGGTTGCTTCCAGTAGTCCAGTCACGGTCTCATCGTCTGCCTTGTTGCTGATGATAGGTATCACTAGCGTATCTATAAATTCTTTCGCCTTACCGCTCCACTCGAAGGACACTCCAGTAAGGTTCTTTATTCTTGCCAGCAGACTATTGACCATCACGCAAGGCTGGAGATATTTCGGGCTGGTCTTGTATTCACTACCTGCCAGCACATCATCGCCCACGAAATCCTCATCATTGGAATAAGGGCTATATGCCTCCCTCATCTTGCCTTGCACCCTCATCGTCAGCTTAGGAATTGTGCTTACATAAGTAGCCTTAACATTGCACACTATCCACGCAGCGTTAGCAGGAGCATCGACCGTGAACGACTGCAATTCGCCAATAGCACCAACCTCGATGATATAGCAATTCTTATCGAGTATGGCATATCCTGCGAACTTATCCGTACCGCCTGCGAGAAAGTTTGCCCTCATAGTTGGATAGAACTGCACTTTGATGCAGTAGAAATCATTGTCAGTGATAACGCCAGCACCGATGTAAGCGTTCTTACTGCTTCCAGTCTGTATCTTTCCCCTTTGGTACGAATACGTTTTATTTGTAATGGTCTTGCCCTGCATATAGTTCGCACCGAAATCATCCGTTTTCGACTCCACGATATAAGGGTTATAGTAAGCATAGAAGATGCCTTGCGCAATTGCTTCCGCCCTAGTGTTCGGAACATTGTACTTTGTGTAGCTCATTCTGTTGGTGATGCCTAGTGTGTTCAGTTTCACGTCATCCTCCTTTAGCTTGGAGAAGGCAGGGAAAATGCCCCAGTATATGGAAAGCTCGATATTATCCTCGATGCTCATTAGGGTAATCTTTCCGTGCTTGATAATCTCCAGCCCATTACGGATATATCGGCAATCGTGGAACTTATAGGGATAGCGGCTGCCTGCCTTTGGCTTGTCTGACCACTTGATAGCCGTCATATTGTGTACGGTCTTAGGCAGGCTAACCGTATACGTATTATTAGCCGTGATGTTCGTCACGTCTAGAAAAAGGTTGCTTTTGATGTCTAGAACGATGGAAAAATCATCGCTCAAATCCATAAGCACGCCATCTATATATAACTGGTGTTCCATCATAGCTGCTGAATATTAGTGTTGTTAAGAACTAGGTTGCACACAAAATCCTGCAAAATCGCAGTGCTCTTGGTGTAACTACCTGCCTTGATGGTCACGCCCTGCCAGCTGCCGTCACTCATATACATATCGACAACCGGACTGCTTGCCACATCTTGCAGCAGGTCATAAGTATCGCTATCCACTAAGGGAGCGCAGAGCGTGATCGTATCCTCACGCTGATAGCCTTGCCTGCGTCCGTATTCGCCAGCGTAAGCGTAAGTATCTTGGTACGCCGCTAGGTTATTGCGGATAAAGCTTGTATCGCTGGATATAGCCCTTTCCTCTTCTCCCTGCGTGAATAGCCAGTATCTATAAAATCCGTGGCGGTCTATCCATCTAAGATAGACACCCTCCTCCGTATCATCGTGCTCAATGCGCAAGAGTTCCGACTGCTTGCCGCCCTCTAGGTAGAAGGTCAAATCGAAGGTATTATCGAAGGTCGCTTGCTTGATTTCCCCATCATAATTGTAGATGATGGTACGCTTTGCGCTAGGGTCTAGATGAATGTTGAAGAAGTCATACATTCCTTCTCTTGGTATGTCGATATACTTCTGTGGTGCGCCGTTCGGGCTAACCAATATCTTCGTCTCTGCATTAGCATACAGGCCGAACGAGAAAGGGAAATGCGTGAACCACTTCAATCGCTTGTGCCCGTTCCACACCTCGCCTGGGCGCATCGCACCCCACACATAGCTTGTAGAAAAGATGAACACACCTAGTCTATCACCGCTTGCATTACTGAATGTGACTTCAATATCTGCCTTCTCCATTAGGCTACTTATCTCATAATACAGCCCGTACTCATCACTTTCGAACCCAAAACCAATCCCATCGAAAGCATCTTGTATATATTCCCTATAATCGGCAATACATCTCGTCTTGAAGGCTTCCGAACTGAAATTATACACATAGCCTTTGATGGATATTTCTATATCCATACTAGCCAAGTCATTACCACTAGCCTCGAAGATGCAGGGCAAGAAGGCGAACCCGACTGCGTCCGCATAACGAATAGAAATACCATTGATAGTTGTCTGTCTCATACCGTCTCATTGTTTAGTTTTATACTTCCCACCGACTGGTGGATTAAGAAAATAAGTCTCTGCCCCAACCGCTTCATCGTATCGGGCACAACGTTGCTGTACACGTCAGCCCTGCCGCCAGTACGATTCAGTTTGCTGCCCTTGGTGGCGATGGTGTGGGCGATTGCGCTCGCCATACTCATATCTCCACGTTCCTGCGGTGTGTACTTATGCGCTCGGTTCGTCTTGTAGGGCATAGGAGTGCCGTGCAAGCCCTTATCTCTCATCCATTGGGCAATTATACCACGAAAGCCGTAAGGGACTTTTCCTGCCCGTCTTCCCGTCTCCATCGTGCCGAAGAAGTTACGCCCATACAAGATTACTTCATCCTCTCTAGGTTGCTCAACGTGCAGGCTCTTCACGGTCTTTCCGCTTGCGTTCTGACCGTTCGCCCAAATATGTTGTATAATCAGCTGCTTAGCCCTTTCGGCTTCCTCACGCATTATGACGCTTGCCGCCTTGGGGTCGAATTGAATACCTCCCTTGCTCATAAGCTACATTCTCCTATCTTTTGGGTTAAGGTAAGCGAGTACATAACGCCGCTCACGATGGTGGAAAGCTTCTCGATGATGGTCTCGTAAGACTGCTTACCCTCCAGTGGCTCGAATAACCTCGACTTATTGATTTTATTTATCAATTCGGCGCCAGCCACCTTCATGCGGTCTATAACAATGCCGTTATCATCGCCCTCCGCACCCCTTGGAGCGGTATCTAGGAAGGCGATGGCGATGTTCACGGTATCATATACCCTGCCATTCTTAACCTCGGTTGTGCCACTTGCTGGTATCACCGCAATTATCGCAGGGTACTCCAGCTTTTCCATCTTGGTGTCGGCGGTCTCCCAATCCTCGAATAAATAGGTGAAGTCTGGGAATAGTTCCGTTGCCATATCCTTCAATATTTCTCTGATTGTTGCCATATCTTGGTCTCCTATCTGTTACGCTTCATCTCGTCCGCTTGCACCTTCTGTAGGCGCTTCTCGTACGCTCTCCGCTTATTGTCAATATCCATACACTTGTATATCCTCAACCAAGGCACTTTCAATACTTTGTCGTGATCGCTTATGCCCATTCGCATCGCATACCAATCCAGCATACCGAACAAACCGAACCGCAAGGTATCAATGCCTGCCTTCTTTTCCTGCTGGGTCGGCTTGCTAGTCTCTGCGCTATCGAACAACTTATTGATACGCTCAACCTCGCCCGATACCCAGCCAACAAGCATAACCACGTCCACCGCCCTTGCTTGCTCCACTTCCTCGTGGGTCATACCCATCACGGTTGTTGCGATTGTGTACAAACTTTCATTCGTGTCCCCCAACTGGGAGAGGTCTATCAGCTGCCCAATAGTTAGCTGGTTAAGGTTCTGCGGTGTCTGACGTGTACCAACGAAAGCAGGTCGAGAGTATTTCCCGACCTTGAAACTGGTGTGTTGCGCCACCGCCAACCAATGCTTGAATGTTGTTTCTTTTTCCATATATTAACCTAGATTTCAATTGTGTGCGCCCTAGCCGTTCCTCGTCTTTCGACTCTGAACTTCATAAGGGCAACGTATCTAATAGCATCTATACCGTGGTTGAATGCGTCTATAGGCTGGTTCGTAGTCTCGCCATCCCTTGTCTTCTTCCACTTGTATTGCTGCATATTGCTGATAATGCCGACTGACCGCCTCGTAATGTTGATGTGGTAGCGCTTCAAGATGTCGATGCCGTTATTGATGGAATCCTTACCCTTGACGCTTTCTACAACCCACAACCCTTCGTTGCAAAGTTCCTTCGCACTCTTAGGCTCGGCGCAATCGGCAATAATGAGATGGCTCCTATTAATGCCTTGCTCCTTGCATTCTCGAGCGATGTCTTGGTTCGTCATTCCAGTTCTGTAGATTTCTTCATCAACCCACAGCTCTCCGTGAGCAAGCACCACATGCTCCAGTGCGCTCGGGTCATTGGAGAATCCAAAATCAAGACCTCTGCAATCCATTTTCCACTCTTCCCTAGGTGGTAACTTATCCACGATGCTCCAGTTACTGAATACCAAGCCCGTAATCTTACCTGTGAGCCCTCGGGCATATACAAGCCACAACTCCTTATCCTCGATATCCTCAATCTTCTTGTGCTCCTGCGCCGTCAGAAATCGGTTGTTGCGGTGGTCTGATATTATCAGCTTGCAATCGTCCCTGCCGATGATTTGGTTGTGCACCCAAAACCTCGCACTAGGGTTGTAGTCAATAAATATCTGCTTACGGGTACGGATAGCCAGCTGCCAAAACACTTCATAAGATACACCGTTCGCCTCGTTCACGAACAGATAATCACGCTTTCCGTTCTTGGCATCCTGCGCATCTTGGTAGCTCTTGAACTCAATAAGTGCGCCGTTCTTACCTCTATACGATGAATCGCTCTTGTTCTGCTTGAACCAATCCAGCAACCTAGCATTGGAGTGCAAGATGGTATCTAGGTCTCGCATCGCTCCAACCTTCAAGTTTGGCAAGTCCTGACCTGCCACCGTGATAATCGCCCGTGGGTGCTCAAAAGAAAGCACTATAAGACGCTGCATAATAGTATACGTCTTGCCCGAAGACGTTCCACCTTGGTTCACTAGAAACCTAGGCTTCGTGTCTTGGTTATCCCGATACAATTCGCCAATCACGTCAAATAGTGCCATTCTAACAAATTACTAAATAATAAACTTAAAAACGGAAAACATTATATCTTAAACTGTCAGCCCCTCACGTCTTCGCACCTCGTCTTCACTGTGTGCGCAGCCGTGCCCAGCGTCTACATAGCGAATCTCAACACCGCCTTGCATATCTGCGTTAAGGTCCACGACAACCTTATCAAGACCAAGCAACTTGCAAATCTGCGTCTCTGCCTTCAATATGATGTCGAGATACCTCGGGTCGCCAAGTCCTCGCTTCTCTGCATCATACATAATCGCCTTGACGGTATCCATCGTTACAACTCCAGTGTCTGGATCCTTGTTAGGCAAGCCGACTTGCGTCTGCGTCTTTTGGTTGCAGTCCTCCTTGGACTTCTCCCACATATCCCAAGCCTCACGTATGACGAGTTTCAACCTTGCCACCTCGCTTGTTATCTTTTCGTCCGTGTCGGTCAGTCTCTCTTCCCTCCACTCCTTCAATAACCGCTGAATGTCGCAGTGCGCTTGATTGTATTTCGGTCTGTCGAGCCGTTTGCGAACCTCTGCCGTGATTTCTCGCTCCGTCCACCCTCTGCGGTATAGAGGTGCGATAATCTGCAGGCGGTTCTCGATGTCGATTTTCTGCGCTCGATGTTTGTTGTTATTACCTTGTGGCATACGATTCTTGATTTAAAATTTCGCTCCGTTGTACTTGTATACGATGTTTCCCTCGCTGTCTCGTTCGTCAGCTGGCAACATTGCCCCTTCGAACATCTTGTATGGCGAGTGCGCTGCCTGCGGATTGTTCCAGCACCACTTCATGTAGTCGGCTGCGCTCATCGTGTAATACTTCGAGTACTTCTCTCTTGTTCCCAGGTTCATCGCCTTCTCCAGTCTCGCCCTCAAAAGGTTCTCTGCATCAAGCTTGATGTCGCTCCACCTCACGTACCCTTTACGCTTGCAAATGTTCAATGCTTCGCACATCTGCCCCCTGCTGTAGTTCCACGTTGGCGGCAATCCACAGCAACTTCCGTTGTGGCAAAGTTCCTTGAAGTGTGCGTCCGATACATAAAAGCGCATTCCCAGCTGGTCGCACAGTTCCTTCATATTTCTGAAGAACGGTTCTTTAACCTTGCGGTTAAGTCTAAGATAGCCGGATTGTACGCTGTACTTCTTGTAGAATGCGAGAATGTCGAAACCTGCCATCTTGCTGATGGTAGGCAACAATTCCCTCAGTGTCGGGCTTCTCGTCTCCAGGCAAAAGAACTCGGTGCTCAAGGCTGTAGCCCCTCTGTTGAATGCTTCCTTGATAAGGTCGAGGTACGTTGGCGTGCTCACTCCAATAATGAATGGTCTTAGTCTCAACGTTGCCCCTCCTGCCCCTGCATTGGCGATGCGCTCGATGGCTTCCAGTCTTGCTTGTGGGCTTTCCACCCCTCGCTCTATTACTCTAGCCTTCTCTGCATCGCTGGTGATGATTGAGAACTTGAAGTTCCAGTTCTTCTGCCCTCTGATCAAGTCCATGTATCGCTCATCTTTGGTGAACCATGCTCCCTTGGTCGAGAAGCAAAGCGGATAGTCTATATCCTTGAAGAAACGCAAAAGCTCCAGTGTCGTTCCGTACTTCCGTTCGAAGTTGTCGAACTGGTCGCTCATACTTCCCCACTGCATAACCTTGCGAGCCTTGATGTATGGCGCAAAGTCTCCACCGTGCTTGTCTGGGTCAATGAACATTCGCTTGATGCGCTCAACGCTCACATCCTTAACCTCCTTGTGCAGGTATTCCTTCTTCTTGCTGCCAATACCTCGCTGGTTCTGAGCAAAACAATACATACAGCCAAAGCTGCAATTATTGTAAGTGTCAAAAGCCATTGGCATTGAGCAGTCGGGAAACTCGTATGTTATTCTTGGCGTGTTGCCATAATGTTCTGCCATAACAATATCATTTTACAAATAGTCAGTTATCGAAAGCGGAAGGGTCATGCGTGAACCTACGTACCTGCATTCGTTCTTCCTTGTTGCATGTTTCTTAACCAGTTTTGGATACTTGAAAAGCAATCGCTTGCAGCACCGTTCGTTAACGCTGTCACCTTTACTGTTCCATAGTTCGTGGCAACCACCTTTCGTGTGTAGTGTAGCTGTCAGAAACAAATCATTGAACCGGACAGTCTGGTTGCCCCTGCTTATATGATGCAGTATAAACTCGAAGTCTTCCTTTAAAGGCTGAAGTGGGTCGAATTTCTGTTCCGATGGGTCTACAATCCCCATAAAGCAACCAAGCATCTGCATATTGGTGGTAATTGTATTCTTCATGAAGAAAGTGTTGCCCAAAGTGTAGCACCCCCAAACCCTGCCGCCAATCTGCCTTGTAAGTTCGAAGGCGGTTTTTACTAACTTATCCATCTGTGCCTTTGTCTCAACGGTGTGCGTCTTGCGACTTCGGTCAATCCAGTTAATGGATCGCACCTTGTCGCTGAGAATAACAACTCTCTGATTTTCGAGGTGTTCCCCAATGTAGTCGAGTATGGCGTTTTTGTTGTCGCTGATATTCTTACCTTCTTGGTAGATTATCGTGGCCATATCCCCATAGATAGGTTCATACTCCTTGAAATCCTGCTCGCACTGTACCGCCAGCAGTATCTGCTCCTTCGGATAGCCTAAACTGTTCAGCAATCTCAACATCGGTTGTCTATCCTTGCGGTTGTAGCTGGCTATGCCAAAATAAAAATCAAATCTTTTCATCTTCAATTCTCTTTCTTAGTTCCGTTGACGATAAACCATGCTCCCTGCTGGTGTACACGATAGGTATTCCAAGTTCCTCGCAGGTATGCTTTGCCGTGAAATCTCTCCCGATGTAGTCACTGCCGACAAAACGCACATCGATTGATGGTGCAAGAGTCTTGATGCAAAGGTCTAGGTCTCTCTCGCTCCCTAATGCGATGGTATCATCCACACCATCGCAATGCTTCACTTGATACATGCGCTCAAACACCGATTGTATCGGTTCGTTCTTCCCTTGGCGGTCGTGCACACCACACATTACCCCAACGATGAGATAGTCGCAATGTTGCTTGCACTCCTGAATCATGGCAACGTGCCCTGCATGGAAAAGGTCGCCAACCACCGATGTAAAACCTACTTTCTTTCCGTTTCTCATATTTCGGCTGTATTAAAGTGTTCTATTAATCTGTTTGCAACATCAACCCTGCCGAGCTTCCTTGCGTAATAGAAGACACGGTAGAAATGGGTTCTTTCCAGTATCTTGATGGCTTCCAGTTCCTCGCTTGAAAATCTTGCATCGAAGTACTGCACAAGCCGCTGGTCGTGTTCCAGTCCGACAAGTCCTGCATCAAGCCACCGAAGGCTCGCTCTCACCTTTGCAGCATCCAAAAGCCAATTGCTGATTTCTTTCTTCTGCGATGGGTCGATGTAGATTAGCATGCCGCCACGTACGATGATGTTCGTCAGTGATAAATCACCATGGCAGAAAGTGCGTTTCTTTAGTATCTCGCATTCCGTGATGCCGTGGCAATCATACTCCAAACCCGCATCGCTGGCTCTCTTCTCGCAATAGTTCGAATAGCCTTGCAGGTCGTTCTCTCCATCAAGCGATGGAAAGTTTCTTATATCCTCTATGATGCGCCTAAGTACTCGAATATCCACTTTCCAGCACGCTGGTGTACCAAAAACGTACTGCATATATAACTTTCCAAGCTGCACACAATAAACGGCAGGAACGGCAATTCCGTAAGTTTTAGCCTGCTCGTACCACTCTGCCTGCTCTGCTACATTCTTTGCGGTCTTGACAACAATATCCCCGACACGCTCAACGGTCGCACCACTCAGCCCTCTATAGCTTTCGATAGTGCTGGCTGCAAAGTCGTGCGCTGCCATTGCCTTATCGTCAATGTATAGGTCGCCAAGCGGTTTTCCGAAGATTATGCGGTCTACCTTGATGCCGTATCGCTTTAAGAAACGTTCGATGGCAGGTCTGTTCTTCTTCTCTGCCATCTTCACATCTCCATTGCAGCTGTTCATGCCCCTTGCAGTATGCAGGACAACCTCAACATCATTGAAAGTTTCTCTCATCTCCCGCAGCTTGTCGATTACAGACTGTATGGGCTGCGAGTGCTCGTAGTCTCTGTTCTCTGTCTTGGAGAGAGTATCATCTAGGTCAATTATTACTTTCATATCTGAATTATTTTTGTTAATTTTCGCTTCTGTGTACGTCAAACGTTGCAGGTGGGTGATTGTTCGTTCAACATGCTTTCGTACGTACCAGCGTATTTATTTAAGTTCCTCGCCTTCGATATCGTAGTTACGCTTTTCGATTGCGTCAAGTCCCAGCATATCTGCCACGGCTTGTGCGTCCTCGCTGCGGTATACGATGATGATGCGCTGCTCTTCGTCCTCTGCTGGTTCGTAGGTCGTGGCTTCCTGCTGGATTTCCCAGGGGTTCAATCCCCATCGCTGCATATCGTCCACGTCAAACGCTCCCTTCAACTTCTCTTCGTCCCAGCTTCCAAAGTAGACATTATCCTTGATGATGAATTCGTCCGTCTCTTCCTCGGATAGGCTGTCAGCAATAACGACCTCGACCTTTGGTTCTGCCTTCAACTTCTCCCAGTGGCTGCAAAGCTGCTGCTGCTCTCCATCGGTCAGTCTTACGGCTAAGTCATATATTGCATTCTTGATAGCTTCGTCTTCCATCTGCTCGATGTTGAGCAGGGCACGAAATCGCATATTACCTCCGAGAATAACTCGGTTTTCATTGCATACGATTGGTCTCATCTGCAACATCTTCGGAAACGTCAGAATGCTCTCAACGAGTTTCTGCATCTGTTGTGGAGAAATGGTGCGTGGGTTGTCTTGGTTCTCCACTAGGTCGTGAAGGTTGGTGTTCTCGATTCTATTCTTCTCCATAGTCTTCCTCCTTTCCTTCTTGTCTTGATTTCAATTCGTCAAAGTTCCAAACGATGCGGTCGATGTGATCAACTCCAAGTAGCTTGGCCAGAAAAGGCTCATCGGCTGGCTTGTAGTGGATGATTACGTTCTCACGTGGCAGAACGCCATCGCCCATTATCGTTGGCAAGTCGTCAGGGGTTAAGTCTTGCCCTTCAATTTCAGGAGGTAGCTCCCCTGCGAATGGGTTGCCCTCTTGGTCGGTATTGTCTTTCTTCTTGCACTTGCTGGTGCTGCTGTGTTCTGCTGGTGCTGGGTTCCAGACTGGCATACCCCAGTTCTGAAGTTGTGCGCTATCCCATCGGTTCGCTAGGTCATTGAAGTCCCAGTTACCGAAGGATAGGTTGTCTTTTATCATGAACTCTTTCTTTTGGGCTTCCGTCAAATCGGATGCACTAACAACGGTAACCGTAGGCTGCTGCTGCCATCCCTTCCAGTACTCCATCAATGCGGATTGCTCCTCATCGGATAGACGCTGCTCTGCATCCAGCTTCACTTGAATGCTTGATTCGTCCATCGTGACAATGTGCTGCAAGGCTTTCAGTCTCATGTTTCCACCCAGTGCGTGGAATGTCTCATCAACAACAATCGGTCGAAGGGTCAGCATTCGTGGAAACACGATGATGCTCTGCACAAGCTTCTGAAAGTTCGCTTGACTTATCTCCCTTGGGTTCGCTTCGTTCTCGCTTACCCTCGAAAGTGCAATTTCTTCTGTTTTCATTTTCGTTTCTGTTTTAAGTTAATTTTTAAGTGCTTAAATTATAAGCACTGCGCAAAGATACAACTTTTTGCTTTACTCGTTTGTGCTCCTCCTTATTTTTTAACCTCATTTAGCATTTCCGCCTCCTTTTGGCTTCACCTTCACTGGCAGTCCAGCATATACCCACGCAAGCAATAGAGCGTCCCTTTGGTCTTGGTTCATACGTGGAAGTTTACCCATAAAGTACTCTGCTTCCTCTTGGGTTATCTTGCCGTCTTGACCTCTCCAGCACTTCTTTAGAGGTTTTACGACTTTTACATCAAGTTCCAAGTGCTTGCAGTACTCTTCCAGTAATATTCCCGTCTGATGGTTCATCCCTGCGTTTCTTCCGATGGCTGCTGCTTTCTGCGCACTCATATACTTTCCTAGTACGTGCCAGTTACTTTTGTTTAGCCAACCGCCTTCAATAACTACCTCTGGGTTTCTCATTATCTCATTGCATTCTCGTAGGTAGTCTATCAGTGAGGGAAAATCCATCTTCATAACCTTCACTTCTCTTGTTGTGTTCGCGACTAGTGCAACTCCGCTCTTCTTGTTGTCGGGGTCGATACCAATTATCAACTTCACTTCCATAGTTTTCTTCTGTTTGTTTTTTAAACACTATTCTCTTACCCCCCCCTATAGTCCCCCATTGGTTCGGGTTGTTTTTCGGGGTAAAAATGAAGGGCGATGCTTTCGCAAAATAATGAATATCGAATCCATTTTCCTGCACCGCCCTCCAAGGTAAGCAATAACAATTTTGTTTAACTTTAAAAACTTTCTTTTTTTTCTTGGCTCGCTTAACTAGTTACTTCATGTTCCACCTCGCTTTCTTGTTTAATAACGCCTCGCTTTTGCATCAACCATTTGTAATGCTCTGCTGCGGCTGGGTTCTTGAATATTGTTGCTATCTTATCGGCTGGCGGTAGGCTTTCCACCGTCACTGCCTTTTTGTACTCTCTCGCCTGCTGCTTGCGCTCGTGATACTTCGCCTTTGCATACTTGCGGTTGTAGGCTCGCTGCTTCTCTTTGTTCGCCTCTCGCCACTTCTTTGCGTATGCTACGATCTTATCCTTATGCTCGGCGTAATAGCGTCTAATATATGCTATCTTATGGTCGTGATGTACTGCGTAATTCTTACGGCTATAAGCCCTTACCTGCTCGGGGTGTCCCTTGTAGTATCTATCTCGGTACACCTTGCGCTTAGCCTTGAACTCGGGGTCATCCTTGTGTTCGGCATACCACTTGCGTGCATACTCCCTCTTTTTAGCTCTTTTCTCTTCCTCCGTCATCGCATTCATTGATATTTTGATGTTCAACATATCGCCTGCGCAGTGGGCACCACAAGCCATTGATGCAGTGGCGAACCCTTGCGCAGACCTCACACAACTTGCTTGAGAGGTCTTCGCTTTCTTCTCCACCTTCTTGGTCTCGGGATTCCAGGCGTACCCGTGTTCATCGAGCGCATCGAGGAGTATCTTTTTCTCCTCATCTGTGGCTCGTCGCACCTTGTACCCCTCGCAGTCGTTGGCGGTAATGGGTAGCCCAGTTTGTAGCTCCATACTACCAAGGGAGATGGAAGCGTGCTCGTGCCAGCTGCCATCGCTGGTGTATGCGGCGAATATCGTAACCAAGTCATAGTCTCCCTCGAAGAGCAAAAAATCGCCCTCCTTGAATCCGGATTGTATGGCGGTCTCGATGGTGTTCTTAAGCGTAACCAGTTCCGCCATATTCAACCACACTGACTTATCATCAATCAGCAGGTGATAAGTCATATTATCGTTTAATATAGTTATCTGTTTCATAAATTTACAAATTAAAATATTCACGTATCTGTTCACCGGTCATGCGATATACATCAGTTATTCGGGAGTCTCTAATTGGGCTATCCCATGCACTGATACGTTCATCATTACAACTACCATCAGCTACACGCTCTACGGCTTCTTCTTGTCAAGTTGCAAAATCAACGCTTAAAAGCCGCTTTTCTTCATCACTAAGTCCTTTTCCATCCAAAGCTATATTCAGAGCAATTTGCAACTCGTCATGAGCCTTGTCTGAATAACCAATAGCCTTATCTAGATGAAGTTTGATTGATTTCTCTTTCTTATCCATACGCTACTTCCTTATCGAATTTATTGCCAACAACAGCAGTATCGGCTAAATTGATGTACGGCTCATAATTAACAGCTTTATTTATATTCTTGAAAGCAAATGCTCCTTCTTCTTCAACATAGATTACCTCATAAAGATTATCTATATCCAAAAGTTCATAGCTTTCACGCACCAAATCACCTTCCCAAACATCATTACCAGTCGTATCTTTCATTCCTGTAAACTGACAGACCGTTAAAGGGTCAACCTGATGTGCCTCATTTCTATTAAGCATTGATTCACTCTGCCTATCTTCAATGATGTAGGCATTACCACATTCGGCATAAAAGTAACCTTCTACCCACTTGCCATTGTCAAGACGTTTAGCCTTGAACTTGATATTTTCTATTTTCATAAGCTATAATTTCTTTCAAATTGTTCATTTTTTAATTTTCGATTATAACGTTTGCTGGTTAATCTAATAGCCTCGCTGATGCGATGGTCTAACTTAGGCGGAAAGTGCTCGAAGTTCTTCCATCGCTCGACCCAGCGCTGATTACATCTGTGCCCGATAGGGTCATTCTCGGGTTGCAGTTTTATTATTTTAATCGCCGTTCGTATCTTCATTTTTCAGTTCCCTCCATCGGTGGCAGGTTTCCCAATCGAAAAAGTACTTGAAGTGAAAGAGGCAAGTGCCACCTTTCTTGCCACTCCGCTCGAAGTACTTGCAGTTCTTGCATCGCTTGCTGCTCTCATCTCCCTTCATAAGTTTTAGGGCGATCACGATTGCTACCAAAACGCAAGCGAATAACACAATATACATTACTTCCATTTTTACTATAGTTTCTGATTACTGAATAAGTCCAATTGCGGGTGCTTAATATCCATTCGCTGATTCTTAGCCGCCCACAATAAGATATTTACATTCTTGGTCTTTGGCTTCTTGCCCTCCAGCTGACGAATGATAAAGGATAGCGCATCTATCAGCGCATCATTCTCGGTCTCGAAGAATTGAGCCGAATTGTCGTACCTGCTAGGGTAAACCGCACCGCAACCCGAACCGCTCTCATTTAGGGTAATGTCGTACCCCCAAATCCAGCCGTATTGCGTCTTAGCGGTCTTAGTCTGCCACTTGTAGTGATTATCTATCTCATAGCTAGCCTTGACGTTAGGATTGATACAAACATCATTGACGTTGTACTGGAATCCATCGTGCTCGGCTACTACCTCGCTGCCAGTCTGCTTATGCTCCTGCACGTAAGCTATCCACTCCTCGCAGGTCTTGAACACCTTGCCAGCGGCTCGGCACTCGTGAAAAAATAACTTCTCTTCCATAGTCTTTTGCTATTTAATGTAAGTGAATACTCCATCATAACCTAGGTGGCATCTTGCATTGATACAATAGCCTGATTCGAAGTCGTGGAGCGCACAATGGCTACATTTCTCGTGTTTGTCGTAGCGAAGTCTGACGCCTTCTACTTCTATCTCTTGCCCGTCCTTGAACACTTGGTCCATATCATCGGGCTTGTTGATTTTAATTACATTATCTTCCATTTTTTCCGTTTCTAAGCGTTTAAAATTGTTGTTATGTATAATTTACCCTTTTCGCGATTTGAACCGCACAGAGGGGCTAATTTGCGCCTCTGTGGCGCTTATTCGGGCTTCCAGTCAATACCCAGTCTTGACAACTCGCCTGCCTCGTAGGCACTGACCAAAGCACCCTTGCAAAGGTGGTTCGGGTTCTTCTTCAGCATCTCCACCATACCAAGGTATCGGGCTATCAATTCGTGGTCCTTATCCTGCTGGCTCTGATGTTGCGCCTGCTGGTATCGTTCCCCGATGCTAGGCGCTTGTTGCGATGCTGCTGGCTGCTGACCTTTCGGCGGTCTCGCTGGCTTATCGTCATAGCCCTCTAGGGTCTTGGCAAAATTATTCTCATTGCCAAATATCCAGTCGAAACTTGCCGTCCAGCCCCTGCCGTTGTTGCCGTTCATGAAGTCGCTAGCCATTGCGGTGTCAATTGCCTTGTATATCATAGATACATCGCCCTTGCACTGGCGAAGCCTTGCACGGAGCATCACCTTGCGGCTCTCACTCATAAGCGTTAGCCTGCGCATCGAACTGTTGGTGTCATCGTGCAACTTGTTCCAGTATTCCTTTACGGCTGCACAATCAATTGCAACCGCTTTCTTTTCCTTGGCGGGCTCGGGTGTCAAAAACTCGTTTTTTGACTTAGAGTTACCTTCTTTAGAAGGTCTATTATTATTACCATCCTTGGTAATATCACTATCACTATCACTATCACTTAGGTATCGAGTCGTATCGTTTGGTATACGCTCGTATACGTTCGTATCGTTTGGTATACGCTCGTTTCCTTTGGTATCATTCGTATTCGATTTATTCCATCGTTTACGAATGTTTTCACGGTTACGCTCGCATTTACGCTGATACTTAGCTGCATTACGGTCTATCTTGTCTTTGATAAATACGAATGCCATACGCACAACTGGCTCCAGCTGGATTTGCTCACCATCTCGAACATAGATGAAGAGCGCCCTCGTGAGTTGCCCCATCTGTGCATCGGTTAGCCCCTCGATTAACTGATAGTCTGACGTGTAGAGAATAAATGAATCGTTCATAATGATTATGATGATAATTTACGTTTCAACTTGTTACGCAGTAGCTGCGCCCTTCTGATGTAGTTGTACTGCTTCAAGTTGTCTTTTGAACCTCCAAGGGCGATGAAGCTATCTAGGTAGCCCACCACCGCTTGAAGGTCGTGATTAGAGATTGATACACTCATAGTAGAATGAGTTTTATTTGATTAGCAATCTTCGAGCGCCCTGCGTCTCCTTGCAGTAAGAGCTAAACAACTCTGGGTTGTCGAGTTCGAATGTCTTCTTATCGAATGACAAAGAAGGCTTCGACGCTTTCCACGTTGCCAGCGTCTTTCCGTTCGCATCCTCGATGGTCTCGGCATCGGCAAAGAATAGCTTAAGGTTATTCTCGATTTCCTTCTGTTCGGTCTCGTAGGCTTTGGCTGCTGCCTTGATTTCCTTCAATCGGGCAATCTGCTCGATGATGTCATCGGTGGCGGTAATGGTCTTGCCTGCTGAATGCCTAGGGAACTTGACAAGAACGTCCTCCGCACTATACGCAGGTGGCTCCTCGTTGCCAACGATGTACTTATCCCAAAACTCGGTTATCTCGCCCTTCATAAAGGCAAAGAAATCGGGGTCGAAGTCTATATCTCGATAGCCGAACTCACGTCCCATCGTCAGCCAGGCGAGTGCGCCGTCCTTATACTCGCCCACGCCTAGGTTCATTTGCAACTGACAAAACCAATGCTTTGGCAGGTCGTCTGCATCTATACTTAACTGGGTTGTCTTGCATTCCAAGATTGATTTTTCGGCTTCGTTGTGCTTTGCGCCAACTCGCCAAAAAGTACGATCAGGAGAAACACGCAGTATAGGGTTCTCGGGGTCTAGGATAGTGAAGTCATCTGTTGAAGCCTTGATGATTTGGCAGTGGCTCTCTCTAGCATAGAATTGCGCAACGGCATCCTCCAGCAAATGACCTGCAACCATCGCAAAGTTCTCCACCTTTGGTGGGTCGATGCCCTTCTTGCGTCTCCACAACTGGTATGGGGTCTCCCATGGGTTCAGTCCCAGTACAGTGCCTGCTTCTGATGCTCCTATTCCGTTCGAGCGGTTCTGCAACCACTCCTCTCTGTTCTTGTACTTGATAATCTGTTTCATATCTGAATGTTTTTATTTATCCATTAAGAATTTTTTTGCTGCCATAAGAATAAGCGAGCGGAGGAACTTATCATCTTTCATATTCTGATAAATTCCGTCTGCGAGGAGGTCTATCTTACCGTGGTAAGCAATATGGAAATCGAATCCTTGGTGTCCGTCTTCGTCTGTATCTCCAGTCGTCTCAGCTGCAATCTGAAGATAGTTTCTTTCTTCCTCGTCTTCCTCTGCCCATGCCTTGTAACCATCTGCGGTTTTGCTAAAGTACTTGTCGATGGTGCTCTTGTGTCTCTGATTGTTTTCTTTTTCTGCCATAATTTTTACTGAATGTTTAAAAGTTGCCACGGCTTCCCTTGGTAGGTTGTGATGGGAGCCCACCCCATAGGTTGTGCCGTGGCGTTTGGGCTATTGTGTTTGAACTTTACAGTTTTGCGTTTGTACCTCTACCTAGCTTCTTATAGTCCAAGTAGTCTTCTTTGCTCATTTCGATTACGTTATTAACTTGAATCGTCTCAATCAGTGCAACGTCCTTGTATTGCTCGGCACACCATTTGATAGTTCCAGTAACTGGAAAAAATGGTCGTTCCCCGATTGCTTCCACCGTTACTTCCGCCCTAGTTATGGTATTCAGCTTAATTGCGCTCATAAAGCTAACATTTGCGTAGAAATAGCGATGCTTCTTCTCTACCTTCCTGGGGCGAAGATTCTTCTTATGCTTACGCATTGCCTGCCTCCTTTCTGCTTGCAGTACGCTTCATCGCTTCCTCCGCCTTCTGTTTACTGGAAGCTGCCTGCTGCTCCACCTGCTGGGCGATGCTCTTCTGCTCCTTAGGCTTCTTGAAGACTTCCTCAACGGTGGTAGTATGCTCCTTGATGGCATTGTATGCGCCTGCCAGTTTCTGAATATCCTCGGCGGTAACCTTGCTGCCATCCTTACGCCCTAGGTAGTCAAGTATATCCTTCTCGGCTAACTTGTACGTTCCTTGCATAAAGTCCAGCCACTGCGTCCACTGGCTGCCAACACCCTGCTGCTTGATGTGCTCGAGTGCCTTCTGTTGGATTGACTTGATGCAGGAATTAATCAAGACCGCTGGCACAACCTTGCAGATGGCATTACGAAGGGCGATTGCAGCCGCCGCATTGCCGACCACTACCTGCATATCTTGCGAATATGTGTAACCCTTGGAAGTTAAGATGCTGCGTTTGGTCTCCACGCTATATGCAACGTTTGTTTCCAAATCGTGGCATACACCCTGCGCCGTGATAGTCTTACCATCGTTTCCGATGATGCGTGCAGCGATGCGCAGGTTCTTCCAGCTGGCAGCGATAATCTCGGCTAGGCGAATGCTCGGACCTTCGATAACAGACTTGTTTCCGTCCTTATCCTTGCGCTCCAAGTGATAAAAGCAATTGTATGCAATCGTATCATCCATAGCCGCAAGCGCAAGAATGTTAGCCCTGCACTTCTCGATGTCCCTAGGGAATCGATGTGCGGTCGCAACTTGAATATCTACCTCACTGCGGTTGATAGCTTCCAGCATATCACTACCGCTAACTGTAATTACTTCTGTCTCCATACTTTTATTTTTTGTTGGTGAATCTTTCTGTAAGTTCATCCTGACGCCACTCATCGTATACGTCTAGGCTATATCTTTCGTTACTCATATTGATTATCTGTTTATGTAGTTAAAGAATGTAAGACGTGCATCGCTTAACGCCTTCTTATCGAAGTTTGGTAGCGGTACAACTGGTATGCCGTCCAGCGATATACACAACATATTATCGAACTCTCTCACTTGGATGCGCCTATCCGCTTCCTTGATACGGGCGATGCGCTGGCGGTCGTTCCTCATCTGCTTCATTTCTGCTATCTTAGCATTAATGATGCTTGCCAAATAGTCCATCATAGCGCAACCCTCCATAATCTCTTGATTTCAGCGCCAGTGAATAGTCTTCGCTGGTCTGCCTTACGGTACACTGCCTTAATCTTTCCCTGCAATAGGTATCTGTGCAAGGTATTGCGATGGATACCCAGTGCCGCACAAGTCTGCGTGCTGGTGTATCTTCCTCCATCAATTACCTTAGGTTCTGTTGCCTGCATCATAATCTTACCCTTTCATAAAAATAAGTGATACCAACATAAGTGAGAATGCTATTGCAAGCACTTCCGCACTCGTTACTATTCTCCATATCAGCTTTGCCATAACTCTGAATGTTTAAGATGGTTATTTACTGGCGTACGGATGCACGTCTCTTCTTTGGTGTAATCACTCCAGCCTTGATGAGACAGACACGCACGTTCTGCTGGGTGCAACCCACATGCTGTGATACCGCGAGCATGATTCTGCTGTCCGATGTATCGGCAGGTGCCTTTGCTCGGAAGTCTGCGAACATTGCAATGATGTTCTTCTTTCGTTCGTCCTGCTGCTTCTGCAACGGTGTTCGAAAATCGTAATTGAAATTTTCTCCCATTTTTATTTGTAT